>OATZ01000015.1_pt1 | contig 134415 bp, 133 predicted proteins | sample 1476111 | NCBI WGS metagenome assembly OATZ01 (sample SAMEA2579995, study PRJEB22360) | human gut metagenome | reverse complement strand
ATAGGGAAGTCCTCTTTTCTGTGAATTGGTTGTCGTTAACTTTATTCTACAGAAGGGACTTCCTTTTTTGTATGGATTTTTTCATTTACACAAAATATTTTATACTCTCGTCAACTTTCTCTTTTCAAAAAAAATTTGATATTTTTTTAGATTTCTTTTTAGTCTTTGTAATACTTTATAAGCCACAGAATAACTCACGTGATGCTGTTTAGCAAAATTTTCTACTGAGATATATTTTTCCTGAAAGAAAGCCAATACCATTTTCATAGATAAAGAATCCGTTATATAACGAGATAACAGAGCTTTGCTAGAACATTTTCCATTAATTTCCAGACATATATCCAATTCACTGACGGTTACTCGCAAATTTTTCTCTAGATCGAACTTTTGTAAATCATGTTTCAGCTTATCGATCGTTTTTTTCAAGAGAAATGTCGATAGCGACAACTCTTCTTGAACATTCGATATTGACTCTGATAAATTTGAGCTTGCTTCTAAATATTTAAGTAATGAATAACTTCTGTGATCTTCTTTGCTTAAAAAAAACTCATAATTCATTAGTCATCAGCTCTTTCTACGTATATTACTTTCCATGCATTCACCAACTAGCTGGGGATAAAACTGATTTCCTGGATCCGAGTCACTGTTGTCAGCGATTCTTGTTTGTATAATATACATCGTCCTGTCTTTTTTTTAACATTTTGGAGAGCGTTTTATTTGGCCTTTCTCGCGATCAAACCTGTTATTAGAATTATATCATTTACTAGTATGCATTTTTATTAATAAAATGGTATATTTTATATTGTTATAAAAAGAGCCCAACCATCCTACAATAATAAAAATTTACTATTTGTTATCTTAACCTTACTTTTCTTTCTCTTCTTTTTTTCTCAAAACAAACAAAAGTATGCATAATAAAATAAACAATAAGAAAAGTGAAGCTACTAAGATATAAATCCAATTATTGTCTTTTTTAATCGTAACATCCGTCGTGTTCAATTCCTTGGCTACTTTTCCGTCTATTGTAAAATCTTTTTCAAATACCCATTGATTGGTATAGTTGATCGTAGTATTTCCTTTTTTTCTCGAAAATTTTCCATTTTCATTTTCATTTCCTAAAACAGTCATTGTAAGGTGATATTCACCTGGGGTTAGCGGTTGACCATTTAAAGCAGTTGGAAAAGAAAAATTTGTATTCGGCGCAATCTGCAATCCTTCTTTTTCCTCTTGATATAAAACTTCAGAATGTCCTTTTTTTGTAATTTTTGTTTCAATAACTACTTGATTGATATAGGTTTTTTGATCATTTTGAACGTTTGCTAAGATGACATTTCTTGCATTGATTTGATCTGGTTTAACTTCATGAAGAGTAAGGTTCGGAGCAACTTCGTTCAGTGTCTGTTGCATCAACAAAGCAATAATATAGGTGTATTCATTCTCAATCGATAAGCTTTGATCCTTAGTTTCTGTTTGGTCCTTTTCCGTCTGGATTTCTTGGAATGTGATCCCACCAGCCAATACACCATCAAATCGCTCATTCGGCATCCTGACATGAAAAGCAACGGTTTGGACACTTTTAGGTTTTAGCGTCACTATCTGTGGATAGCTCACATAATCTACCAGATCAAAGATCAGGCTCATGTCTTTTTCAATCTCGTTTTTTCCGTATTCAACCATCACATTTGAATTGGTGGTTGCGCTATTCACAGAAATATCGATTTTCACTTCTTTTTCTGTATCATTTCTCAATTCCGCTTTTACTTCTACTTCCTGATCCGGATCAAGTTGAAGATCGAAGTAAGTTTTTCTCTTGTCGATTTGATTCTCTGAAGTTATCGGCGTCACTGAAAAATTAAATGCACTAGCTGACACTGATATATTGTTAAAAAGTGCCCCTAAAATAACTAGGAGTGTTATAAATAATTGTTGTTTTGGTCTCAAGAAAATCGCTCCTTTAATCATATGTAAGAGAAGACTATAACAAAATCTTGTCTCTGTGGGACACAAGAGCCTATGGTACCTGTGCCCTTCTTGAAACTCAATAATTTTGTTATATTCTTCTCTTCCTGTTAATTTCCTGGGACATCTGCAAGTATCCAAGATAGTTTCCCCTCAAAGGTTCCGATTCTTTGGTTTTCTACAGGAATATTTATTCTGATTCCACGATGAGCTGTAGAATCTAAAAGAGAGGACAAATCGCTTTCACCCTTTTGATCACTTTCGAAAATCGTAACAGCGGATGTCCCTATAACCGTTGTATTTTCAGAGGTAACAAAGGAAAGAGCTTCTGGAAGCTCAAAATCTCCATTTGTAAGAACTTTCTCTTGTTTCAATTGTAATTTCCAACTTCCAAAAGCCCGTTCATCTATAATTTTCAACCCACCTGAAAACTGTCCGAATTCACTTAATGGTCTACTGGATATTTTATGTTTTCCAAAATTGACATATTGAGGAGCAGTTGAGAGATAAAGTTTGCCTTTTCTGTAATAAAAATAGATATCCTCTGTATTTTCGGAGAAGATGCCTTCTGTATTCGCTGAATCCGAGTCAAAAACATACCCTTCAATATCAATAGGAGTTTCTTTATACTTCTCTCCTATTTTCCCAGTGATTGTTTTCATTTCAGCAATATCAATCTGACTGTCTTTATCTTTATAATAAACATGGATATCTATCTCCTTCAGCTTTGCGATCTTTAGGTTTATTTCATTCGATTGCTCAATCAAATTCCCGTTTTCAAGGTATTCAAAATGCATAGTGAGTACTTTTTCAGGAATTACTTCCTGCAAAGTTGTCTCCAATTCGATTATTAACGTATCTCCAGCAATAAAATAATCTGTCAGATTTAGCGTGACTCGATTTCCGGTTATCAAGATATCTTTGGCATCAATTTGATTTCCATTGATCAAGATATGCTCGGGAATAGTTAATTCTTGTGGGAGGTCGATACTAGTCTGCATTTTCTTATATTCAAGAAAATCCCCCTCGACCTTCAATGTATTTCTGATAGTTATCTTATCGTTTCCTCCAGCTTCAGCGATGGCCCCATAATCACTATCGTTGACTTTTACATCAGCTGTTGATGTGACATTCGATGGAAGTCGCGTGACAGCGACAGCATTTTCTTGAAAAAAAGTACCTGTTGAAGAAGTAAACCCCCAATTTACTTCTGTAGAACCAAACTGCCTAATGAGATCAGGTATAATCCGAGAAGAGCGACCGACACCTTCCAAATCATAAGTAAGACTTCTTTGCTCCGCGTCCCATTTAATTATTAACAAGCGCCATGTGCCATTAGAAAGAAATGTAGGAGCTACCGTCACGCCAGTATGCTCTCCAGAATAATTATTATTATTTGGTTTAGGCGTGACAAAAGCGACATGTCCATGCCCTCTATTATCAGCAGTTATCTCTCGATCCATTCGATCAGAAGAACCACTATTTTTATACGTATCAAACTCAATCGAGAGCGCATTCGCAATGTAAGGTTGGCCAGAACGAGTAGAATATGAGCCAATTCCCATACCTGGCGATCCAATAACTTGACTGGGATTACTAGCCATTCTAGGATCGCCAGTCAATGTAAAGGTCATGCCATCTCCCGCTCTATCTCGTTGATTTCCTAAGTATAAATAAGATTTAAATGTAAAATCCGAGAGTAAACTAATCTTCTTATTTGACCAAATAGCTCCTCTTTGAGACCTTTCTGCTGGGTTCAACTGCAGTAACTTCCCATTTTCCAATATGGACGTGCTAGTACCGATAGGTGTTTGAAAAATTTTATCGATAGAAATAATATTGGGATCGTCAGGCAGCTCAACCGCAGAAATTGGTGCATCTTCTAGTCCTTGTTTGTCCGAACCCTCAGCTTCTACGTTGTCAGTGGTCTCTCCACTACTCGAAATACTTAAATCCTCACTGCTTTCTTGTGTCTGGTTGGATTCTATTAAACTGTCGAATGTCGAAGTGAGTTTGCTTTCTTCGTCTCTTCTATTTCCATGCTCCAACTGATTCAATTCCAAAGAGTACCCTATGATCGGAAAGATATTAGTCACTAAGAGACTGCTTAAAATGAGCACGATCCTCCTCTTTTTCAATATATCTTTTCCTCCTGATCGTTAAATTCCTAGATGAACTATTCGTATCCAAACAAATTTAGCCTAGCCTTTGACAATTTTTGCTCGATTACCTCGCAAGACAATATGACTACGTATTTATTTTTAACAGTTCTTTTCAGTAAACTAGTTGTTAGGTGTATCTTCTAATGTCCAAACTAATTTAGTGGAATATTGTTGCGCTAACTTGACAGATTTACCGGGTACCGAAAGCTGTACCGCATCTTGATTTTCATTTTCATTTGCACCAAATCGATAGACCCAAGTCCCCACACCTGTTCCTGATTTAGCATTAATTGCTAACGTATTGTTTCCTCCCGGTGTCAACGTTAATTCAGAATTCACCGTTTGCGGCGTATATGTTGGATCAACCAAAGAAACAGCCTGCCCTTTCGTAAATTTCAGCTGTGCTCCAACTAGTTCATCCCCACTGGCAGTTTTAAACTGTTCTGGTTGAGAGACACTTAATTTCCACCCAGATAAGGTACTTCTCCTATCTGTCACTTGGACATATGTCGGTTTTCTAGACCCATCGTTCATCACATCAGCAGCTGCATAATACGTTTTATCCGCAGTAGAAATTTTTTGAGTCCCAAATTTGAATTTTGATCCATAATCAATCGATAATGCCCCTCCTGTTCCAGGGCTTGGAGGATCTGATGGATCGACAGGTTTATTGGGATCAGGATTCTCTGGATCAACAGGAGGAGTTACACCCTCATCTCCTGCTTCAAATGTAATCGTTCCTTCTGTGTTATATTCCTTTGGGTATACTTCAGTTGCAGAAACAAAAGTCGTACTTGCTACCATGCTGAATAACATCATTGCTGCTGTTAATACGATTTCTTTTTTCATCATTGACATTCCTCTTTCTTTATTTACTAAACATATCAGTCGATTGGATTAATCCATAGCAAAATTCTGTTTTACGATACTTATGAAATAAAAGAACATAGACCTATATTTGGTCCTATGTATCGATTAGTTATAAATGATTATCAGCCCGATTTGATTTCTAGTTTTTATTGCAACTTGATGCAAACACAATCTAGAAATACAGCTGTCATAGCCTTTAAAATAATTCGTAAGTCCCCCTCCTATCTATCAAAATGTGACTTGACTGCCTAGACTTCAATCAATATTAATTATAATTAAATAAAAAATGTATATTATATTTTTTTTGTGATTATCGTTCAAAAAAAGAATACACGCTTGCATCTAGTACTCTGCGAGTTACAAATCATCCGATCAAATAAACATTCGCTGATTATTTTCCGCAAAAAAAGCAGCATATCCACGATAAATGGATCTACTGCTCTTACTTATCCTTATGTTTTACAAGGTATTTTCTTTTACACATTACTAATGCTGTCTCAATACGGAACGATTGTCATCGCTTGTTCAAATTCCTCTTGCAAATGTTGTGTTTGATAGGCCTGAAAAGCTGGGTGATGGGCACGCAAGAGGACACGTAATTTCATAGGATCATAGCTGTCTAGCAACTGTTCTTTCAAGACAAAATCTCGGGTCAGCTGCCATTCATAATAATAACCAAAAGGTCTGCAGCTGTAAATCGTGTGACCGATGGATTTATCTTCAAAGCGACGATGCGTATGGCCAAAAACTACTTGTTTGATATTTGAATAACGGTCAAGTAATTCTCCGAATGATTCTGATCCTAAAAATGCATTTAATTTGTTCCAACGCTCATAAGGAGCAGATTGATACATGATAAATGCCCGTTTAGGAACGAAATGAGTGGATAAAATCACCTCAAGTTTTTTTGCTTCCAGCTGGTCTAGCAAATTTTTTGCAGCTGCAAGCATTTCTGCATTGACCTCGAGATCTGTTTTCCCACGCTGGATGAACCGATCATACCAATACAAACGCTTCATTCGTACGATTGCCTCGTAATCTTTCAATTCGGAAAACTGATAGTCGTACCAGCCATTCATCCCTAAAAGAACGGTCTGCTCATTTAAAGCAATATACCGTTCATTTAAAAAATGTGGGTCTGGAAAATGGTCCATCATCTGTTCATTGGGCACATCTGCCAACTCGTGATTGCCGAAATGAAATGTCGTAGATAATCCTTTATTGACGAAAAATTCGACAACAGCTAGGCAACGGTCTACTTTATTAGCCGTATCTCCGGCTAGATGAAGCCGAGTGATCTTGTGCTTTTGCAAAACTTGCCAAAGCTGCATCAGCTCTGATTCGCCGAATTTATTGATGTCCACATGTAGGTCGCTGATGATCGCCAATTTTCCCATTTTATCCCTCTAGTCTTTTCGAACAACTTGCAAGTTGCCTTTTCTCAAGCCGCTTGGTCCTTTTAATTGTAAACTATTATAAGTTGGTTCTAAAGCAAGTGTGGATGGATCATCCATGTAAAGTATTGCACTGTCTTTGATTTTGATTGGTCCAACTGGTGTATCAGCCACTACAGAATAAAGACTTAGATCTGTTTGTGTATCTTTTTTGACAATGATCAATCGAAATGCCGTATCCAATTGGCAACTGACTTGGCTTTCTGCAAATGGACCGTCACCGTTTTCGATATCTAATAAAAGTTGATCGTCTGCTTCTAATTTATTCTTCAATACTTCTTGTGCTTCTTTTGTCACTTCTAATTTCATCTGTATCACCTCATGTCATAGAATAATCACTTTATTCATCAGATGCAACTAATTTGTCTGGTTCTGACTGTTCTCAATTTATTGGAAAGTAAGTCATTCGTTTATTATGATTTCTCTTATCACAAAAGAGACAACTTTCCCTTTTCTTCGTTCAGTTTCTTGAACGGAAAAAGACCCAAAAAGCAACCTGTTATTTGTTTAACCTTATTCCTTTCTTAAATAACAAAAAATACTATAAAAAATAAAAAACCTTTAACAACTATTGGAAAAAGAATTACTTTTTGTTCACGGATTATTAACAACTCTTCGGTAGAGTAAACTTATCAAATAAAAGACTTCTTTGGAGGAATCACTATGAAGGAATATATAAAAAACATCTATTTTATCGAAGAAACACAAAATATCGAGGGTTCTTATATTGAAGTAAAAACACTCTTTGTCAATGAAGATAAAACCAAAGCATTGGATATTTATAAAAAATTAGCTTCAAAAAAAACGAATAGTTTTGGATTGATATTAAGCGAGTATAAAATCAAAGCAGAAGAGAGTTATTTCTATCAATTACTAAAACGGTGGAGTAAGCTTCCCGCCGATTTTTATCGAAAAATGCAGATCATCAACTATCAACCGCTTGCTGAGACACATGCCTAAATAGAGGTTGTGAAATCAGTGCTTTGAGCTAATACCGAAGGTCAGCTGATTGAACATTGTTTAGAAGAGATTGTGACAACTGCGATTTGCTTTGAGTAATAAGAACGCTGGACAGAAAATAGCTTCTCATATTTTCTAGTCTAGTGGGCTTATTGCCGAGAAGCAGCAGATGGAACATCGTTTAGAAGAGATTGTGACAACTGCGATTTGTTTTGAGTAATAAGAACGCTGGACAGAAAATAGCTTCTCATATTTTCTAGTCTAGTGGACTTATTGCCGAGAAGCAGCAGATGGAACATCGTTTAAAGAAGAGATCGGTACAAAATAAAAATATCTAAATTTAAGTTTTATCTAAGTTTCGCTTTGTACCTTTGATTCAAATCAAAGGAGGCGATCTTGATGCTGAAAAAATGGATCACACTATTTTTTGCCACTCCCCATTCTAGAATCAACCCGTATGATGTAGATAATGAATTCACGTTGAAAAAAGATTTCTCAAATAAATAAAAACCATCCGTAAAATCATCAATACGATTTTACGGATGGTTTTTGATAACTTCTTTGAGGATAGGCTCTTGCTATTTAAGAATGTAAGAAACATTATTGTTACATAGTATGAGAGTTTAATCCTCTGTTATTTATGCTATTTAAATGCTTGATTCACATCTTCGATCATCAGTTTCATTGATTCTAAACCGCCCCCGCTTAAATACCAGACATCTGGTTCAAGGGAGATGATCTGCTGATTTTTACCAGCATTCGTTTGTGCTACCAGTTCATTGGCAGAAATATCATCTTTGCTGTCGTCTCCACCAATAGCTTTTGTTCTGTCTACTACAAATAAGATATCCGGATTTTTTTCCAGCACATATTCATAAGAAACACTTTGACCGTGAGTGGATGCTTCGATTTGATCATCTGCTTGTTCAAAGCCAAATAAATCATGGATGAAACCGAATCTAGAACCAGATCCGTAGGCTGATAATTGCCCTTCATTCACAAGTGTGACTAGTGCTTTTTTGTCAGTAGCTTCTGCTTTCTTTTTCGTCTGATCGATTGCACTAGATAATTCCTCTAATTGAGTTTTAGCTTCTTCTTGCTTACCAAAGATCTCCCCTAAAGCAGTGACATTTTGCTGGAAAGATTCCCATGGATTTTTCGCATCTAAAGAAAGGAAAATGGTCGGAGCAATTTGACTTAGATCTTTTTGAAAATCTCTTTGTCGGCCAGAAATGATGATTAGATCTGGCTGAAGCTGATTAATTTTTTCTAAGTCTGGTTCTTTTATTCCACCTGCTGATTCTACTTTTTTATAGGATGAAAGATACTCAGGAAGGCTGCTTGTAGCTGCTCCAACTACCTTATCTCCAACACCAAGAGCATCCATCGTATCTAAAGAACCATTGTCGAATACGACGACTTTTTCTGGATTATTTGGCACCTCGATTTGGTCTCCATTACTATCTGTTATCGTCAATGTAGTTTCAGTTTGTGTGCTGCTTTTTTTTGTGTCTGCCTGACTGGTGTTGTTGCTATTTCCACATGCTGCTAAACCAAATGATGCTAGAATCAAGATACCTACTACTAATTTTTTCATCTCTTCTCTCCTAATGTTAGTTTTAGAAATAAAGACAGAATCTGCGGCCTTCAATCTCACAAATCCGTATGTCCATTTCGTATAATTCATCCAATACATCTTTTTTTATCATTTCTTGGGTCGTTCCTTGCGTAAATAACTGTCCATCTTTCATTGCAACAATTTCGTCTGCATAACTTGCAGCAAAGTTGATATCATGAAGAACAATAACAATTGTTTTCCCGATTTCTTGTACTAAATTTTTTAAAATCTGCATGATTTGAACCGCAAAATTCATATCTAGATTGTTCAAAGGTTCATCCAGTAAAATATAATCCGTGTCTTGCGCTAGCACCATTGCAATATACGCACGTTGGAGTTGACCGCCTGAAAGAGTGTCAATCGATTGATCCGCTATTTCTTCTAACCCAAGGTGTTCCAGTGATTCCTGAACGATTTCCTCGTCTTTTGTCGTCAATTTTCCTTTCGTATAAGGAAATCGTCCAAATTCTACTAATTCTTTCACGGTGATTTGGACATTTATTTCATTCGATTGTCGTAGGATCGATAATTTTTTGGCTAATTCATTGGATTTCCAAGCCTTTACTTCGTTATGGTCTAAATAGATTTCACCTGTATCTTTTGGTATCAAACGACTGATCATCGACAACACCGTTGACTTTCCAGCACCATTTGGACCGATAAAAGCAGTCAACTTCTTTTCAGGAATCGTTAACTGTACATCTTTAACCACTGATTTTCCATGGTACAGTTTATTGACCTTTTGTAAATCAATCATAGGATACTCTTCCTTTCGCGAATCAATTTTGTGACAAAATAAATTCCTCCGACAAATTCAACGACGACACTCACTGTTGTATTCCAGCCGAAAATCTGCTCTACTGCGAGCTGTCCTCCTGTCAGAAACAGCATAGCTACCAGAAAGCTTCCGATAAATAGCTGACCATGACGATAAGTAGAAAAGACACGATAACTGATATTTGCGACAATAAACCCTAAAAAAGTAACTGGACCCACAAGAGCCGTTGATGTCCCTGTCAAAAGACTGACACAACATAAAATCAAAAATTCAAAACGATCTGTGTCTATCCCGAGGTTTACTGCTTGTTCATTTCCGAGATGGAAAACGTCTAGCACATGTCGATATCGAAATAACAGGTACCAGCAGCCGATAATGATCAAAGAAGCAGGCAAAAGATACTGACTCTGGATATTGCCAAAGCTTGCAAATAATCTGCCTTGAAGCAAATCATATTCATTCGGATCCATGATGACTTGTAAAAAGGTACTGACACTACCAAAAAGCGTACCTAAAATCATCCCTGACATCAGTAATAAAAAAAGATTCGCTCTCATTTTTTTCAAAAGAAAGAAAAATAACAATAGACTCAGCCCGACCATCAGCCCAACGTTCAATAAGAAAAAAACTGTACCTGTCTGCTGAAGCATCGTCACTCCTCCGATAAAGAAGAAAAGGACCGTTTGGACAAGGACATATAACGACTCAAGTCCCAATACTGAAGGAGTCAAAAACTGGTTATGCGTAATTGTCTGAAAGCTGATTGTGGCACTGCTGACAGCTAGCGAGACAAGGATAAATGCAAAAATTTTCTTACTCCTCAATGCACATGCAAAATGCCAGTTTCCATATGTATGGATCGTCAAGTACATTCCTGTAACAAATAAAACAAGAACAAGCATACCAATAAAAATAGATGGCTTTTTTTTAAGCATATCGTCGTCCCCTTATCAGAAGATAAAGGAAGATAGCCCCACCGATGATTCCAACGATCACACTGACTGGTATTTCATAAGGAAAAATCAACACGCGAGCGACAAGATCGCAAAATACTAAGAACAAACTACCTGCTAAAGCAGTTACGCCAATTGTTTTGTGCACTTGATCTCCATATATTCTAGAGACAAGATTCGGAATGATCACTCCGATAAAAGGAATGCTTCCTACCATGATCAACATGACTGCACTAGCCAATGATACTAAGCCAATGCCTAAAAACTGCATCTTCTGGTAATCTATTCCCAGATTTACTGCAAACGATTCGCCCAGACCAATGATCGTAAATCGGTAAGCAAATAGCCAAACCAAGAGCAACAATGGAACAACAGCATACAATAACTCATAATTTCCTCGTATCACAGTCGCAAAATTCCCTTGAAGCCATGAAGTCATATTTTGTACCAACTGGAATTGATAAGCAAAAAAAGTAGCAACTGAACCAATGATATTCCCTAACATGACTCCAATCAACGGAAGCATCAATTGATTTTTCTGGAGGAACAATCGCGTAAGGGATAAAAAAAGCAATGTTCCTGCAAAAGCAAAGCAAAATGCTGTCAAGGATCGGACAATCAAGGATGCACCAGGTAGGAAAATCATAGCCACTAAAATACCTAAACGCGCACTATCCATCGTGCCCGCAGTCGTTGGTGAAACAAATTTATTTTGGGTCAAATGTTGCATGATCAACCCACAAATACTACTGGTCGCTCCCACAAGGATCAAACAAATCGTTCGTGGCAAACGAGTCACTAGCAAGATTTGTAAGCTTTGCCCATCTAACTGGAGCAGTTCTGACAATTGTACATTCGATACTCCGATGAACAATGAAATACTACTTAAAATAACTAATAATGCTACTAGTCGTCCGTAGCGCATCCAATCCACCTTTCTAATTGAGAATGATTTTCATTCTTATTTTAAGTGAATCGTTGAACAAAAGCAACCGCTTTTTCATATGTTTTAGGTATTATTGGGAATATGCTATAATCGTAAGAAAGACAAAGAGAAGAAGGAGGGTATTTTTTATGGCACAAGATGATGTAAAAAGCCATTTGGATAAGGGACTTTATGGTACACCTTTAGTGAACCCTGAAGAACAGCATAAATATTTAGGGACATTCAGGGAACGCTGCTATCTTAGTATGACTGTTGCTGAAATGATCCAACCAAAAAACAAAGAAAACTTTTTAAAAGAACTCAAAAAACATCCAGATGCTTCCATACTCTTGAATGGGGCTCTACCCCTTTCTGTCCAAAACCAATATATCCAGCTAGCAACGAAAAACAATAGCCGTTTCACTGTAGTCAACGATTACGTCACTGCAAATCCTGAGGAATTCGGATTGCTCTTAACAGCAAAAGAAGCAGTAAATGAACCTGTGATTGATATCGAAAAAAAATACCCAGAAGAAAACTCTTCGCCAGCTGAAAAAGAAAAACCAAAAAAGAAAAAAAGCTTCTGGGATCGTTTATTTTAAAACGAAAAAACACATAAATTTTTACATGCAAAAAAAGCTTTTGATCAGATTGACATCAAATAGGACAATCTGTCAAAAGCTTTTTCTTTTAAAATACTTCAGGATATAACAATTTCAATACATTCATCGTCAATCTTCTGCCTTTTCCTGCAAAAGGATAAACATGCATATGCATGGCTGGATTGAAATTTGCTTCGATGATCCCATATGCTTTTTTATCAGTTGTAGGATCGATTTCTTTATCTGGTATAATCAAATCGATACCACTAATCTTAGCTCCTAGTGCTTCTACCGCAGAAACGGCGATTTTTTTGTAAGCTTCAGAAAATTCATCAGTCATATCGATCGAATCACCACCTGTACTGATATTTGAGTTCTCCCTTAGATAAACAATTTGATTGGCTTGGGGAACTGATTCGATCGTCAACCCTTGTTCTTTCAACATCAATTGTTCTAATTCACCTAATTGGATCAATTCTAAAGGTGCACGATGATTCGTTCCACGCAAAGGGTCACTATTTTTTTCTTCAACAAGTTCTTTCACTGTTCGGATACTGTCACCAATAACATTAGCAGGGACTCGCAACATGATGGCTTGGACTTCTCCGTCGATCACAAAGAAACGATATTCCGTTCCCGGCATAAATTCTTCTACTAAAACCGAACTGTCTTCACGAAAAGCAATGGCTAAACCTGCTTGATAATCTTCCAGACTAGCTCCTTCCTTGAAAATCGTGATACCTAACCCGTAATTGGTTGATTTAGGTTTGATCACAAATGCCTGCTCGGCAAATCTCGGATAAGCTTTTACCGCTTCTTCCATGGATGAAAATTCTGCGCCTCCTGGTACCCGGAACCCAGCTTCTTTTAAGACTTTTTTCGTTACTGTTTTGTTTTCCATGATAAGTGGGACGATATAGCTGTCCTTACTTGTCATGTTTGCATTTTTCACATATTCTACATGGTCTTGGAATTGCAGACGCAAAAATTGATCCGACTCATCTAATACTTTGACTTGGACACCTTTTTGGATGGCATCGAACATAAATATCTGAGTAGAAAGTTCCATTTCGCGAAAACCGGCCAACTGATAGGGACGTTCATGGCTTTCTTTATAATATTGATGTCCCAATGCCACAGCAACTTCTTGCTGACTCGATAGCTGTGCTTCTTGATAGAGTTTCGCTGCTAACGTTTGTTCAGGATGATCCATTTGAGTCAATGCTTCCTCTACTAAATAAAGAGAATCCAACCAATCCAATTCAACCAGCATTTGCTTCATTCCTTCAAGAATTTCTCTACCTTCTTGATGAAATTCTGTTTGATCTGATGGTTGTTCTAGTGCTACTTTGTTATTTCGAGTCGTACCTTCTGCTACCCATTGGTCACAGTCTTCTTTTTCTTCTGTCCATAACATGTACATCAGGAATAATTGTAAGAACCGAACTTGCTCTGGATTGATACCCAATCTTGCATAAGGATTCAAATCGATATTCCGCAATTCAATATAACGAACACCTGTTGTTGCTAAATCTGCGACTTTCTTTCCGCCTCGGAAACGAAGCGGTGTATAAAATTCTTTCTCCTCCGAAAGTTTCCCTTCTTCGATCATTCGCTCGATATCTGCTAAATACTGTTTCATAGAAGCATAGGAAACTTTCACATTTGGATGATTCGTATAGCCCAGCGCACTGTTGCGAATACTGCGAACAGGTTCTTGCGGATGTGATTCATCTAAAAAGTAGTTCTTCTCACTCATTGGTGAAGCACCGAATAAATAAGTGATCATCCAGCGATAGCGCATAAAGTTTCTCGCTGTTTTCAAATAAAGTTCTGTTTTGAATTCGGAAAAATCTTGAAATTCTTCCTGATGGCTGAACAATGTTCTTAGCAACTCATCGCCAAATTCAAAATTGAAATGAATACCGCTTACCATCTGTTTTCGCTTCCCGTATTCTTTTGCTAAATAACGTCGATACAAGACATCTTCGAAATTTTTTAATTTTGCAATAATGATCTCTTCGTCTTTTTCCGGTAAGGCAGGTGGCATACTTAATGGCCAGATCATCTCTTCTTTCGGTATAGAACGAGCAGTCACATCATAAACAGCAGCGAGATACTGAAATAATTCGGGAATAGAATCGGTAACAGGGGTGATCATCTCTGTTTGTGTTTCGCTAAAATCTGTTTGGATATAGGGGTGATAGGATCGATCGCCAAAGATTGCTGGATGATCGGTTTTTGCTAGATTTCCTGCAAGATCAACCCGCTGTCCTTCCCGTTCTATACCAAATCGAGCTTGGTCGATAAAAGGGCGCGCATTGACATGCAATAATAATTGCTTAAAATTCATCATTAAGTGACCTCCAATTCATATGAATCTAATTATAATCAAAAAGTCTAAGAAAAAGAACGAAATTGTTTGAGAACCGCTTACAAATAAGTATAAAAATGAAGGCATCAAAAACACAGCTATGTTAAAAACAATCATTCAAACAAGGAGCTGCAACTTTTGTCACAGCTCCTGCTTTTTAGACATGGGTTATTCTTCTTTTAGTAATCCTTTGAACAATCCAACGACAAAATCATTTGGATCAAACGGCTCCAAGTCATCGATTCCTTCACCAAGACCGACCAATTTCACTGGTAAATGCAATTCATTACGGATAGCAAGTACGATACCGCCCTTTGCTGTACCATCTAATTTTGTCAAAACAAGACCGGTCACATCTGTTGTTTCTTTGAATTGTTTTGCTTGAACCATCGCGTTTTGACCAGTGGTTGCATCTAATACAAGAAGTGTTTCTTGGGGTGCTTCTGGTAATTCCCGCTGGATTACTCGTTTTATTTTTTCTAATTCGTTCATCAAGTTCACTTTATTTTGCAGTCGGCCTGCAGTATCAACTAGTAAAACATCTGCCTGCTCTGTCTTTGCTCTTTCCAAAGCATCGAATACGACAGCTGCTGGATCGCCTCCTGCATTGCCACGAACAACTTCAACACCAGCGCGTTCGCCCCAGACAACTAACTGGTCGATTGCTCCAGCGCGGAAGGTATCTGCTGCTGCCATCAATACTTTTTTACCTTCGTTTTTGAACTGATGGGCAAGTTTACCAATACTTGTTGTTTTCCCTACACCATTAACACCGACAAACAAAATAACTGTTAGTCCGTCTTCTTGGATATTTAGTTCATTTACTTCATTGATTCCTTCCGCTTCATAGAGATCCACAAGTTTCTCGATGATCGCATTTTGGACTTCTGCCGATTTTTTCGCATTTCTGAGTTTCACTTCTTGACGTAATGCTTCGGTGATTCGTATCGCTGTTTCAAAACCTACATCTGCACCGATAAGTGTTTCTTCTAATTCTTCAAAAAAGTCTTCATCGACTGTTCGAAAATTGGCAAACAACTCATTCATCCGTTCACCAAATGTTTTACGCGTCTTTTCTAAACCCTTGTCGTACTTCTCCTGTACTTCAACTTCTTCTGTTTTCTCTTCGCCAGTAAAAGCACGCTTGATTTTATCAAAAAATCCCATTTGACTCCCCCTACTCTAATACAAATTTTTGGATCACTTTGGCTACGCCATTTTCTTCATTGCTGGCTGTCACGAAATCTGCTGCTTCTTTGACGAAAGGCACAGCATTCTCCATCGCTACGCCTAGTCCAGCATATTGGATCATCGGTAAATCATTTTCCTCATCACCGATCGCCATGATTTCTTCTTGTTTCAAACCAAGATCTTTTGCCAATAAAGAAATACCATAAGCTTTTGTAACACCTTTTGGCATAAATTCCAAAAGCATACTTCTTGTTTTGATGATCTCATACATTTCATGGAATTCTGCTGGTATTTCTTTGATTTTAGGATCTAATTCTTCTTGGTCATAAGCGATTACTGCCTTATTAAGCACAAATTCATCTGTAATATCGCTTATATCCGCTGGTTGGAATTGCAGCAGCTTATTCAACACATTGTACAAGGATTGCTTCCTTGGGGCACTAGGCAGCTGTAAAACCACATTGTCAGACAAAACATCTAGTGGCAGATCCAATTGCTGAGCCAGTTTGTATAAGCGTTGGATATCTGATACTTCCATCACTTTCTTTTCCATGATTTCACCAGTATCATTTTTTTGTACCAAACCGCCGTTGAAAGTGATGCTGTAGTCACCTTCATCTACCAGTCCTAATTCTTGCAGATAATGCGCCATCGCAGCTAAGGGGCGTCCTGTACATAGAACGATCTTGACCCCTTGCTGTTTTGCTTGTGCTAATGCTTGTTTATTCTCATCTGAAATCAGCTTTTGTTCATTTAATAATGTACCGTCCAAATCGATTGCTACTAATTTGATCATTTTCGTTCCTACACTTTCGTTTCGTTGATTTTCGCCTCTTCATTGATATCTTCCATCCGTACAGAAACGATTTTTGATACACCGGATTCCTGCATCGTCACTCCGTACAGTACATCTGCTGCGACCATCGTTCCTTTGCGGTGTGTGACTACGATAAATTGTGTGTCATCTTGGAAATCGCTCAAGTAACGACCAAAACGTTTCACGTTGGCTTCATCTAACGCTGCTTCTACCTCATCTAAGATACAAAACGGAACAGGACAGACACGGATAATGGAAAAGAGCAACGCGATGGCTGTAAGTGCTCGTTCTCCTCCAGAAAGCAAACTTAGACTTTGCAGTTTTTTGCCAGGAGGTTGTACTTCAATCTCAATACCTGTTTTCAGCAAATCAGTTGGTTCCGTCAGTACTAATTCAGCTTTACCGCCGCCAAACATATTTGGAAAGACAATTTTGAATTCTTGACGGATAGCTTCAAATACTTCTTTGAATCTTGTCCGCACTTCATCATCCATCTCATCCATCGTTTCAAACAATTGGTTTTTCGCTGCTAACAGATCATCTCGCTGTGTTGCTAAGAATGTATGTCTTTCACTGACTTGTTCGTATTGTTCGATTGAATTTAAGTTTACTGGTCCCAGTTTTTCAATCTGTTCTTTTAAGGATGAAACCTTTGTTCTACTGTCTTCGATATCGGTTGTTTCTTGATAGTCTTGGGAAGCTTTCTCAAATGTCAGCTGATATTCTGACTGCAGATAGGTCAAATGATTATCTAAAATCATTTCAGCTCGGTCTTTTTGGACTTCTAATTTGGATTGTTCCGACAGTCGTGCTTTTTGCTCACGATTACGCTCTGCCAAGACTGCTTCAAGCTTATCGATCTCCTTTTGCCTTCTATCTCGCTGCTCTTTGGCTTTTGCCAACTCGGCTTTTAATGTTTCTCGCTGAGCAGATAATTCGTTAATTTGTTTTTCCAAACTTTCTTCTGTGACTTCATGATCAGAAAAGTCTGCTGTCAATGTCGCCAACTGCTTTTCTATCGCTTCTTGACGTTCGGTTGCCTCTGCTTTTTGGACTCGGGCACCGCGGAGCTGGATCTGCAGATGATTAAACTGCTCTTTCAAGACAGCAAGATCTGCTTGTTCTTGTGCTTTTTGACTTTGTACTTGTGCTCTTCTGGCTTCCATCTGGTCGCTTTCTTGACTTAACGATTTGATTTCTTCGTCGATTTTTTGTCGTTGCGATTCAAGATCTGTTTGTTTGTCTTTCAATTCGTTCGTTTGCTTTTCGTAATCTTCGATAAACTGCTGCAGTTCACGTGTCTCAAAAGTTGAGATTTGCTTTTCTTTTTCAAAACGTTCAAGTTCATTTATGATGTTTTGTAGCTGATTTGTCGCTTCTTGTTCTTCAAAACGTAATTGTTCGCCTCGTGTACGCAAAACTTCTTGTTCTTCGGCTAAACGAGCTGTTTCTTGTTGCAGCTCCTGAACTTTTTTTTCTTGTGCTTGGAGTTGTTTATCTGCTTCTTCAAATTCACTAGTCAACTGTTTCAATTCTTGATTTTGTACAAACAAACTGCCTTGGTTTCCTCGTTTATTCGCTCCACCTGTCATGGATCCTCCGGCATTCATCACATCACCTTCTAAGGAAACCACTCGATATTGATAGCGGATCGTTTGCGCGATTGCATTGGCACTAGTTAAGTCTTTGGCTAAAAGGATCGTTCCTAGCAGGTTTTGAACCACAGTTTGGATTTGATCGGGATAACTGACTTGTTCACTGGCAATCCCTATAAACCCTTCTACAGCTGCTGCTTGTGTCAATATATGAGCCGGTAATTGTCTTGGTTTGATTGTCGTCAGTGGAAGGAATGTTGCTCTTCCTCCTCTTTGCTGTTTCAAATACGTGATGGCTTGCCGAGCATCTTTTTCATTTTCAACGATGACATGCTGGGCTGCCCCACCTAAAGCTGCTTCGATAGCTAACGTGAAATCTGCAGGAACATCGATCAGTTCAGCCACTGCTCCGACAATACCCGAAAGCTGCTGTTTATGCTGCAAGACCAATCGAACCCCTTGGTAAAAACCAAAATAGTTTTCTTGGATTTCTTGAAGGCTTTTCTTACGAGCACGTAGCTGCTGGACTTGATTCATTAATTGATACATTTTAGGCTGTTCTTTTGCTAATGCTTCTTGGAACTTTTTCCCGTTTTGTTGGATCATTTCTAACTTCTCTTTTGTTTCAGTTAAAGATGATTTTAGCTGCGCCTGCTTTTGTGTCAATTCTTCTTTTTGTAAGATCAATCGGTCTACTGATGCTTCTACTTCCGATTGCTTGGCTAACGTCTGCTTGCTTTTTGCTGTTTCTTGTATATATTGACGTTCTAGATACTTCAGTTCGTTTCCTACAGCTGCTTGTTCTTGCATCAAATCAACATATTGATCTCTTAATTCTGCCAATAATTCTTTCGTTGATTTTTGGTATTTTTCTAATTCTTGCTGTGTTTTTATGAGATTTGCTTCAGCTTTTTGGATCTCTGTTTCTTTTTCTGCTGCTGCTTTCATCAAGCTTTCTTGAAGCTTTTCAAAATGTTTAACCTTTTTTTGTGCTTCTGCTAATGAAGTTTGATATTCTTGCGAGCTTTTTTGTGTATGCTTTGTCCGCTCCTGCAAAACATCTTTTTGTCCTTCTGTCTGCTTCAGTTTTTCCGAAAGATCTAATAATACTTGCTGATTTTTTTCGATCAGACGATCGGCTTGCGCATTTTCTTTACGCTGCTTCGCCAAAATGGATTCTTGTTCTTGGATCGACTCAGATAGTTTGCCTAATTCTAGATTGAATTTCGCAAGCTGTGCTTGTTTGTTGTCCCAATCTTTTTTTGCTGTCTTGATTTCAGCAACCATCAAAGAGACATCGGTTTGAGTCAGTGTTTCTTTTAGCCGTAAAAACTCCTTTGCTGCCTCACTCTGGGCGGCCAAAGGAGTTAACTGTTCTTCCAATTCGTGGATGATGTCTTGGACGCGGCTGAGGTTGTCTTCTGTTTCAAAAAGCTTCTGTTCTGCTTTCTTTTTCCGCTGCTTGTATTTCAAGACACCAGCTGCTTCTTCAAAGATCCCACGACGGTCTTCCGGTTTACTACTGAAAATCGCTTCTACTTTTCCTTGAGAAATGATTGAGAACGATTCTTTTCCTAATCCAGAATCTAAGAACAATTCTTGGATATCTTTTAATCTGCAGCTTTGTTTATTGATGAAAAACTCGCTTTCCCCAGTCCGTCGATAACGGCGGGTTACACTGATCTCATTGTACTCCAATGGCAGATAATGATCACTATTGTCTAAAATCACTGTGACTTCTGCAATATTCAGCTGCTTACGGGTATCGGAACCGGCAAAGATGATATCCGGCATTTTTCCGCCTCGCAGACTTTTAGCAGATTGTTCTCCTAATACCCAGCGGATAGCCTCTGTAATATTGCTTTTTCCGCTGCCATTTGGTCCAACCACTGCTGTGACGCTATTTTCAAAATCAATGACTGTCTTGTCTGCAAATGATTTAAAACCGGCTATTTCAATTCGTTTCAAATACAAAGCTTTCCCTCACTTACTTTTACAGTGCTGCCAATGCATTTTCCGCCGCAGCTTGTTCTGCTAATTTTTTCGATTTCCCTTGTCCAGTGCCAATCAATTGATCATCTACATAAACTTCGATCCAAAATACTCGTTCATGAGCTGGACCTTCTTCATTGATCAATCGGTATTCGATTGATACATCACCTGATTTTTGCAAGACTTCTTGTAGTTTTGTTTTATGATCCATCTCATGTGAAAAAGCACCTGCTTTGACTTTAGGAAAAATCACTTTTTCGATGAATGCATGGGTCGTGTCGAATCCCTGGTCAAGATATAACGCGCCTAAAAAAGCTTCGAATAGGTCGCAAAGCAATGCTGGTCGCGTACGTCCTCCTGAATTCTCTTCTCCCTTGCCCAACAAAACATATTGATCAAAGTGACATTCTTTGGCAAATTTCGACAAGCTGTCTTCGCGAACGATCGCAGCTCGTGTTTTTGTCAATTTTCCTTCTGGCAAATGAGGATATAAACGGAATAAATACTGAGAAACCATCAGTTCTAAAACGGCATCTCCTAAAAATTCAAGTCGCTCATTATCCGATAATTGCAGATTGCGATGCTCATTCACATAGGATGAATGGGTAAAAGCTTGTTCAAGCAAATTTAGATCGTGAAAAACGATGTTATAGTTTTCTTTTAGTTCTTTTGTCAGCTGGTTGTCCATTTTCCACATTCCTTTTATGGATATTTTTTCGATACTTCCTTATTATACTGGTTTTTTGTCAAATTTGAAATGGTTCGGTCAAAAGGTAAGTAAAGCTTTAATAATCCTAGTGATTGACGAGAAGTTGTGAAAAATTCGTTTAGTTTCGAGTATGAAGAAAAAATTTTGTGAAAATGGCTTTCCATATTTTTGCATAAATTTGACTTAATACCGAGAAACTGGACTTTGAACACCGTTTATTGGAGAAGTCATGAAATCAGCGCCTTGACCTGAATATTAGAGAAATAAACAGAAAAATATCAAAAAACCGAAAAAGGACATCGCCCTTTTTCGGTCATTTTTAGTGATTATGAACGTGAATCTGCTGTAACAGAAACATTTGCCCATGGGTTTGGTACATCATAAGACCAATCCCAGTCTTTGACACGGTCGTTGACTGGCAATACTTCATTACGGAACAACGTTGGAATCGCAAATGCTTCTTCAAATGCATATTGTTGCCATTTTTGATATGCTTCTTTTTGGTACTCTTCATCAAATGCTTTGCTTGAACTGATATCGTTGATCAATTTTGTATTTTCTTCTGATTCATAACGAGTGTAGTTGAACGCAGCATTTGGTCCCCATAGTCCACTTGGATTTGGATCAGTTCCTGTATTCCAAGCAGCTTGGTAAACATCAATTTCAGGATCATCGTTTTCTAATTTATCATAGAAAGAATTGAATTCGATCAGACGACCTGTTGTGTATTGGACATCCAAACCAATTTCTTTCCATTGTTGGATATAGTAATCTGCCAATGGTTGCGCTGTTTCCCCACCGGACATCGAAGCAAAGTTGATTGTTAGTTTATTTCCATCTTTGTCTTCTCTTAAACCATCGTCATCCACATCTTTGTAGCCAGCATCATCTAATAGTTTTTTCGCTTTGTCTAGATCTTGTGTGAATCCTTTCATCTCATCATCATGGTATGACTGGAATACTGGAGGAATCAATGAAGTCGCATTGCTTCTCAAACCTGCATAGAAACGTTCACCTACTGCATTATTATCTAATGCATAGCCCATTGCTTGACGTAATGATTTATCAGCCATTTTTGAATCTGGATTGTATTCCACACTCTTTGTATCTGCATTCCATTTACCTAACTTGAATCCTAGATAAGTATAAGAAGTTTGTTCACGGCCTAAGTTTGTATAGCCAGCAATTTCTTTATAGGTATCGTAAGTATCTGTTGGCATTTGGAAAATCATATCATATAATTTAGAGTTCAATGCTTCAGTTGCACTTGCCATCGGTACAGATTTCATCGTGATCTTTTTCAATTTAGGCGTACCATTCCAGTAGTGCTCGTTTGGCAAGTATTCTACTGATTCTCCTGCAACGATATTACTCATGTAATAAGGGCCAAAAGTCACTGGATTTTTACGTACTTGATCGCTTGATTCCATATCTTTGATTGCTACACCTTCTAACGTATGTTTTGGTGCTGCATATGACCAGATACCACCACCCGATTGAAGCATGCTTGGGTTTACTTCTTTATATTCGATTTCAACTGTTTTGTCGTCTATTTTTTTGATTCCGGAGATTGTGTCGGCACTTCCATCATGATATTCTTCCATACCTACGATGTTACGGAAAGTGTCGTCATAACGGATACCAGTGTAATCTTTATTCCCAATGATTTCGTAAGGGAAAATCACATCGTCCGCCGTTACATCTTCACCATCTGACCATTTGACGTTGTCTTTTACTTTGATTGTCGCTTTTTTCGTATCTTCATCTAGATCAAGCGTTGCAGCTCCGTCGTCTGTGATTCTGAAATCGTCATCGTTTGCAAATAGCGGTTCATGAGAAGGAGCCATAAAAGCTGCATCATATGAATCTTGGTAAAACTCCCACTGGAACAATCCTTTAAACTGACTGTCCGTTGCGACCGCAGCTTCTAATTCGCCGTCTTCGATTGCATCATCATTATTTTTTGTTGCAATTGGAAAAGTTAATTCCTCTTTGTTATTGCCGTTGCCTCCAGAGTTGTTTCCAGAGGTATCTGTACCTCCGCCCCCGCATGCTGCAAGAACGACAGCAGACATCAGCGCTGCAAATCCAAAAATCGTTTTCTTCATTCCTATTTCCCCCTTCGCTTCTATACTAGCCTAACCGTTGGCGCGCATCTGCAGAACGCTTGAATGCTTGTCCAACATAATTGATACTCAACATCAAAACTAAAATAAGGATTGATGCGGGTAACCAGATCCATTGCCGATTCACTAAGACTTCTCCGTTACTTGCATAACCGATCAATGTACCTAAACTAGGTACATTTGCCGGCAAGCCGAAACCTAAGAAAGTCAAAGTTGTCTCGATACCGATGTTTGCCGCAAAGTTCATCGTCAAATTAGTAATGATTAATGAACTTAGATTCGGCATGATTTCGCGGAACATGATTTTAAAATCATTGGTTCCCATTGTTTTTGAGGCACTGACATAATCTCTTCTTGCTTCAGATAATGTCTTGCTTCGGAATAATCGGGCTTTAGCTACCCAATAAAATGCACTCATGATGAATATAAAGGACCAGACATTGTATCTGGAAATAATCGATACGAAGACGATAATGATCAGCATGATCGGTAGAATCATGATAAAATCAACGATCCGCATCAAGATGTTGTCAATGATCCCTCCGTAGTAGCCAGAGATGATCCCTAATCCAACCCCGATGATCGAAGTAAGGATCGTGATCGCAAATCCGATCGTAACAGAGTTTCTAGCACCTATGATCAATTGTCCTAATACATCACGTCCGCCTTCATCTGCTCCCAGAATGAACTTTTGTCCTTGTGTCGAAACTGTTCCTGGTGCAGCGTATTTGTCGAAGATACTAACATACATCACTTTGTCTTGATCGGTCAGCATCGCACCGATAAAGATCACTAATAATAAAACCACTAGCAAACCTAATGAAAAAATAGCAATTTTATCTTTTTTAAATTCTCGAGCAATCATTCGTATCCCCATAGGAGGAATACTTTCTTGAACTGCTGTATTGTTTTTTTCACTCATCGATCCATTCTCCTTTCTGATTGGTTTTATTGAATCCGAATACGCGGGTCAACGATACTCATGATGATATCTGAAAGTAATGTCCCCACTAGCGTCGCGATTCCTAAAATCAATACTAAGGATGTGATCACGGTATAGTCCCGTTGGCCGATGGAATCAATAAATAGTTTTCCGACTCCCGGATAACCAAAAATCTTTTCGATAACTACAGAACCAGCAATCAACGAAGTGATTTCATACCCCATTTGAGAAGCCATCGGCAACGCTGCATTTCGGAAAATATGTCGACTGAATACTTTATTCGTCGGTACCCCTTTGGAACGGGCTGTTCTGACAAAATCGAGCGATTTCGAATCGATTACTTCACTTCGCAGATATTGGATTGTGACGGCAGTCGCCAAAAATGCTTGGGTAATTGATGGTAACAGAATATATTTCAAACGGTCTATCCATTGAGTGATAAATCCACCTTGCAAACCTAGTGTTTGTGATCCACTTGTTGGGAACCAGCCTAAACGATAACCAAAAACAAATAGCATGATCAAGCCGAAGATAAATAAAGGAACAGCAAAACTAAAGAAGTTGTAGATTACGACAATCTTATCCAAGATTGAATTTTGATACCGGCCAGCAAGCATCCCCAGAGGCACAGCAATCAAATAAGTAAGGACAACTGTCAAGATCGATAGATATAAAGTGTTGATGATCCGTTCGCCGATCAAGTCAGCAACAGAGCGTTTGTATAAGAAACTTTGACCAAAATCGCCTTGCAAAGCATTTCCGATCCAACGGAAGTACTGGACATACCATGGGTCATTCAAGCCAGCTGCTTGTCGCATCTGTTCGATCACTGCCGGATCCTGATTTGGATTGATCAAACCGGTAAATGGATCCCCCGGCATCGCTTGGGCTAATAAGAAGATCAGAACACTTAAAATAATAACTTGCGGGATCATCAATAAAACACGTCGCAGAATCGTTTTCCACATTAGCTTGCACCTCCATCTTTCAACGCCACTTTGTGTGTAGTTGTGATCGTACGCAAATCGTAGACTCGACCAGTCGCATCATAGTATTCTTTTTGGTTTTGGATATACTCTTGTTCTACTCTTCGTCGATTTTCTTTGTGGCTTTCCCTATTTTCTACATCGATTTGCGGAATAGCTGAAAGCAGACGTTTCGTATAGATATGTCGCGGGTCATTATAAATGTCTTCTCTTGTACCGATTTCTACAAATCGACCTTTGTACATAATTGCGATATTGTCGCACATGTGTTTTACTACACCTAAATCATGTGAAATGAATAAATAGCTGAGGCCGTATTCTTGCTGGATTCGTTTCATGAAATTCAATACTTGCGCTTGAACAGATAGATCCAGAGCAGATACAGGTTCATCGGCTACGATCAGTTTTGGATTGGTAGCAACAGCACGGGCTACTCCTAGACGTTGACGTTGTCCGCCTGAAAATTCATGAGGATATTTATATAGCGCATCTTCCGGCATCCCAACGATATCTAGCAGTCCTTTTACCTTTTTCTTTTCTTCTTGATCGCTTAACCGTTCAAAATTTCGGATGGGTTCAGCAATGATATCCAACACTCGCTTTTTAGGATTCAAACTGGACATTGAATCTTGGAAGATCATCTGCACATCCTTGTTATAACCCATTTTTTTGCGGTTGCTTCGCTTCGTTACATCTTTTCCTTCATACATGATTTGTCCGGCTGTTACCTTTTCTAATCCCACAACGGCTTTTCCCGTAGTAGATTTTCCAGAGCCAGACTCTCCCACTAAACCATATGTCTTTCCTTTTTCGATAATAAAATCCACACCATCTACAGCATATACATGATCCGTTACTCGATTGAAGAATCCACTGCGAATAGGGTAATGAACTTTCAGGTCTTTGATTGTGATTAATTCTGTCATCTACACCTCTCCTTTTTCGTCTCTAAAGTGGAAATGCTTATAGCAGGAGCAACGTACCAAGTGGTTCGGTGCGACTTCATGAAGGATAGGCTCTTCTTCATGATCGCTTGCTGGTATCCATGGAATACGTGGTGCAAACCGACAACCTTTACGAGGCATGTTTTTCAGAGAAGGAACGACACCTTCGATCACATGGAGTTCTGCATCATGATTTCCTTCTTGTGGTATAGAGTTCAGTAAAGAGCGTGTATAAGGATGCTTAGGATGATCAAACAGTTCTTTTACACCTGCTACTTCAACGAACTGTCCGCCATACATCACTGCCACTCGATCAGCCATTTCTGCTACGACTCCTAAGTCATGAGTGATCAAGATGATCCCTGTTTTTGTTTCTTCCTGAAGGTCTTTCAGTAAATCAAGAATCTGTGCTTGGATGGTTACATCTAGGGCTGTCGTCGGTTCATCTGCAATGACGATTGGAGGTTTGCAGGCGATTGCGATTGCGATGATGACACGTTGTCTCATACCGCCTGATAGTTCATGGGGATATTGGCGTCCAACTCTCGCAGGATTAGGAATCCCTACTTGTTCTAGCAATTCTAGTGCACGAGCTTGACGCTGTTCTGCATTCATCTTTGTGTGATAGGAAAGTCCTTCTTTGATCTGGTCTTCGATTCTCATGAGAGGATTTAATGCAGACAACGGATCTTGGAAAATCATTCCGATATCATTTCCGCGGATTTTATTATAGAGCGTTTCGTTCAGGTCGATTAAATTCAGATCGTTATATAAAATCTCACCTGTAATTTTTGTGTTATTAGGATCAAGTAATCCCATAATCGTAGTAGCCAAGGTACTTTTCCCGCACCCAGATTCCCCAACGATTGCTAAAATCTCGTTTTTGTCTAAAGTAAATGAAACGTCATCTACTGCATCGTAATAGTCATCTTTGAGTCGGAATCCTGTATGTAGGTTCTGAACTTCTAATAATTGGTTATCGGACAATCGAATACCCCTCTCTGCTTCCTAAATGGAAGTTTTTCTTAATAAAAAAGGACATTACACAGAATAAATCGTTTTATAACAAAGGTTATTCTTATCTTTGTGTAATGAATTATTAATAATTATATAGAAAACCGCTTTACTTTGCAACATAATTTCTGTTTATCGCCAGAATTATCAGAAAAATGACTTTTACGTGTCAAAAAGATTAAAAAAAGAAGGATAAAAAGCTGCATGCAGCTTTTTATCCTTCTTTGCTTTTATTTGAAATTATTTAAGATGGCTGCTGATATAATCTACTGCGCCACCGACTGTTTCAATTTGTTCAGCGTCTTCATCTGAAATTTCCGTACCGAATTCATCTTCAAGCTCTAAAACGAATTCCATAATACTAATTGAATCAGCTTTTAAATCATCTTTGATGTTCAATTCATCCGTCACTTTATCGGTATCTATCTCAAAATGATTTGAAATAATTTTCGCTACTTTGTTAAATACTTCTTCGCGAGTCAACTTTTTCACCTCCAAGAATCATACACTTGTCAATTACCTACACCATGGCTAATTTTACTGGCATTTTTCAGGAATGTCCACCTTTTTTTCAATGGAACGGATCGCTTCAGATATCCAAATACTATTCTTCGCTTTTTTCAAATTGTTCGACTAATTGTCCAACTACATCTGTCTCAAGCATTGTGTGGATTTGGCGGATCGTATAGCGAACAGCATCGGGGCCTGTTGCTCCATGAGTTTTAATGACTGGTGCTTTCAAGCCAAACAAAACGGCACCGCCATGTTTGGAATAATCCATTTCTGCTTTCAAAGAACGTAAGCCGTCTTTTAAAAGCATAGCGCCCATTTTTCCTTTGATCCCTTCATTTAGAATAGCAGATTTTAATAGATTCATCATATTCATTGCTGTTCCTTCAATAGATTTCAAAACAGCGTTGCCTGTAAATCCATCTGTGACCACTACATCAGCCACACCATTGAGTAGCTCACGAGCTTCTACGTTTCCAATAAAATTCAAGCTTGTTTCATTCTGAAGGAGTTCATAGGCTTTTTTCGTCACTTCACTACCTTTTGTTGCTTCTGTTCCGTTGTTTAAGAGTGCGACACGAGGACGTCCGATACCTCGGACTTTACGTGCATAAAAAGAACCTAAAATACCGTATTGCAACAAATGTTCTGGTTTGTTTTCTGCGTTAGCGCCAAGATCCAGCATATCGAAACCGGCACCTTCTTTCCCTACTACTGGCAAGGTAGACATCAAGCCAGGGCGTTCGATATTTTTGATACGTCCTACGATGAACAACCCTGCTGCTAGTAGCGCGCCTGTATTCCCTGCTGAAAATACAGCATCTGCTTCACCGTTTTTCACTGCTTGTGCAGCAAGGACCATTGATGCAGTCTTTTTTCGTCGAATTGCTTTTACTGGCTCATCATCACTATTGATTTTTTCGTCTGTATGGATAATCGTGATGTTTTTTTCATTTGTTAAGTATTTCTTGATTTCTGCTTCTTTTCCGTAAAGTAAGAATTCTACTTCTGGAAAATCTTGCTGCGCTAAAGCCACGCCTTCTACAATTGCTTGAGGTGCGTGATCTCCGCCCATTGCATCTACGGCAATTTTCATTGTTTCCACTCCTTTTTCCGTCATCAGTATAAAGTATAGCACAGTCTGCTAATCGAAATAACGATTATCCTGATTTTCTATTTGGAGGCTTTGCGCTAAAGGCTGATACTCAGGAAGCATCTGCCAATCCTTTATTTGCCAAAGGGCTGCAGCCTCTTCTCTGGCTACCTCCAAAACATTTCCATCCGTCACCAAGTCAGCAATCGCAAATTGAGGCAGACCAGATTGACGGAAGCCAAATACTTCACCAGGACCACGTAATTCCAGATCTTTTTCGCTTAGTACAAAACCATTGGTGGTCTCTGTCATGATTTTCATCCGTTCCACACCTAGTTCATTTTTAGGATTAGCAACTAAGATACAGTAGGAAGCATCACTTCCGCGTCCAACACGTCCACGAAGTTGGTGCAGCTGTGCCAATCCAAATCGATCCGCATCCATGATCAGCATGACGGTCGCGTTCGGCACGTTTACCCCTACTTCAATTACAGTAGTCGAAACTAATATCTGCATCTGGTTGTCTTTGAAGGCTTCCATGATTACTTCTTTTTCCTGATTCTTCATTTTACCATGTAACAAGCCAACTTCATATTTTGGTGCAAATAGTTCACGAAGTTTTTCATAGATTTCCACTGCATTTTTTACATCTAATGCTTCTGATTCTTCAATCAGCGGACAGATGACATACATTTGATGTCCTCTTGCCAGTTCTTTTTTCGTCCAATCCAGTACACTGTCCAATTGAGGTGTTCTTACCCAGCGTGTTTCGATCGGGATACGTCCAGCTGGAAGTTCATCAATGATAGATACATCCATCTCACCATATGCTGTAATAGCTAATGTTCTAGGAATCGGAGTCGCTGTCATAAATAAGACATCTGGTCGCCAGCCTTTTTCACGAAGTACTTTCCGCTGGTTCACGCCAAAACGGTGCTGCTCATCCGTAATAACTAGACCTAAATTCTGAAATTCGACTCCATCTTGGATCAATGCATGTGTGCCGATCACGACGTTAATTTCCCCTTGCTCTAGTTTTTCAAGGAGCTCACGTCGTTCTTTTGCTTTCGTTGACCCCGTAATCAATGCGATGGTTACTTCATTGGGATCAAACAGCTGTTGCAAGCTTTCCATATGTTGTTGTGCCAAGATTTCTGTAGGCACCATCAACGCACCTTGGAAACCTGCTGTAACGGTAGCGTATAACGCAATCGCGGCAACCACTGTTTTTCCGCTACCTACATCTCCCTGCAAAAGTCGCTGCATATGCTGCGGACTGCGAAGATCCCGACAGATTTCATTCGTTACACGTTTTTGTGCATTTGTCAGTTCAAAAGGTAGCTTTTGAGTAAATTGTTTCAATTTTTGGACATCATAAAGGATCTCCAAACCATTCGTTTCTGCTTTTTCTGCTTTTTTCAATCCTTGAAGACGCATTTGAAATAAAAAGAACTCTTCAAAAACGACACGTCGTTTGGCTTGATGGTTTTCTTCGTGGTCTTTTGGAAAATGCATACTTCTTACAGCAGAAGCTCGGTCAAGCAGTCGATATTTCTCCACAAGGTTGTTTGGCAGATTTTCTTCAATCAATGTGCCGTATTCTTGAAACCCTTTTTTGATTAGATCAACTAATGTCGTTTGACGAATTGATTTGTTGACGTGATATATCGGCGAAAAGTCATCCATTGTTTGAGAACCTAAAATCTTCATCCCGTTCAAGGCTTTACGCTTTGCATCCCATTTACCGTATACGGCGATTTCCTCCGATAAAATGACTTTTTCTTTTAGATAAGGTTGATTAAAAAAAGAAACGTTGAACACATCATGTTCTTGCATCATACGAAATTGCAATCGGCTTTTTTTATAACCAAATCGATTCATCACAGGAGGCGAGACTACGATTCCTTTCAAAGTAACCTTTTCTTGATCCTGGATCTCGTTTAGATTTCTTTCCTGAATATCTTCGTAGCGAAAAGGATAATAAGTCAGTAAGTCTTCAATCGTTTGGATGCCCAAGCTGGCAAGACTAGCTGCTCTTTTTTCTCCGACTCCTGCCAGCATAGTGATTGGATCATCTAAAGAACGCATAAATTTTTCCTCCCTCCTTTAACAAAAAAAGGACTTGGTCAGCGATCATACCTGATCACTAACCGAAGGCCTTTTATGAATGAATACTGTGTTAGAAAGATATTCTGACACAGAAATTATTCAGCAGAAAATAGATAAGGATAGACAGGCTGATCTCCTTGGTGGATCTCGATTTCCAAATCAGGATGTTTTTCTGTTAGTTTCTCAGCAAATTCATTTGCTTGTTCAACTGTTCCTTCATCACCTGCCAAGATCGTTACGATCTCTGTGTCCTCATTGATCATTTGTTCTAGTGTACTTAACGCTGTTGCTGTGATATCTGGGTTAGAGATCAGGATTTTTCCATCGATCATGCCCAAAAAGTCTCCTTCTTTGATCTCTACACCGTCAATTGAGGTATCTCTGATCGCGTGAGTGACTTGACCGCTCACAACGCTAGACAACATTTCTGTCATCGTTTCTTTGTTTTCTTCTAAAGAAGCTTGATCATTGAATGAAAGCATAGCTGTCAATCCTTGGGAAATCGTTCTTGAAGGAACAACTGCTACTGGGATATCTGCTACTTCTGCTGCTTGATCAGCTGCCATGAAGATGTTCTTATTGTTTGGCAAGACAATCACTTTATCTGCGTTTACTTCTTGAATCGCTTTAACAATGTCTTCCGTACTTGGATTCATTGTTTGTCCACCACTGATAACATAATTAGCGCCTAAACTTTCAAACAGCTCTTGGACGCCTTTACCAGCAGCGATCGCTACGATACCATACGGGATACGTGGTATTTCTTTTTTCGCAAACTCGTTCACTTCTTCATCGTGTTCCAAAATCGTCTCATGCTGCAAGCGCATGTTGTCGACTTTGATTTTGACTAATGAACCGAATTTTTGTCCATAATTCAAGACTTCTCCTGGGTTTTCTGTATGCACGTGGACTTTGATGATCTCGTCATCATTGACCACAAGTAAAGAATCTCCTATACCATCTAAATAGTTACGGAATTCTTCGTAATCGAATGTACTATCGACTGTAGGTCCTTCTCCGATTTTTACCATGATTTCTGTACAGTAACCAAAATGGATATCTTCTGTCGCCATTTGACCTTGGACACTGCGATGATGTTCTGCATTGACCATATCATCCATTTCTGCTGGAGAAGGTTCATATGTTTCATCCGCTTGGAATTCTCCATTCAATGCACTTAAAAAGCCCTCATAAACAAACAGCAGTCCTTGCCCTCCACTGTCTACGACACCGACTTCTTTTAGGACTGGAAGCAAGTCTGGAGTTTTAGCTAAAGCACGCTTTGCTCCTTTTACAACAGCTGTCATTACTTCAACGACATCATCAGTACTTTTTGCTTTCTTTTCTCCAGCTTTCGCTGCTTCTCTAGCTACTGTCAAAATCGTTCCTTCTACTGGTTTCATTACTGCTTTATACGCAGTTTCAACTCCATGAGTGAAGGCTGCAGCAAGATCAGAAGCATTTAATGAGACAACATCTGGAATTTGCTTAGAAAATCCACGAAACAATTGAGACAAAATAACGCCGGAATTTCCGCGCGCACCCATCAGCAATCCTTTTGAAAGCATTGCTGCTAATTCTCCTACTTTTTCTGAGGTTGAATCTACTACTGCCTTAGCTCCACTAGTCATAGATAGATTCATATTTGTTCCCGTATCGCCATCTGGCACAGGGAATACATTTAATGAATTGACGTATTCTGCATTTACTTGCAGACGATTCGCACCTGCCTGGACCATTTCCTGGAACTGGCTTGCACTTATTTCTGTTACACTCACCTAGATAATCCTCCTTCAGATCGACTGCTGAGTTACCAGCCAGTCTCCTGCCTAGTCTGGCAGTACACGAACACCTTGTACAAAGACATTAACTGAATTGGCAGTTACGCCTAATAATGCCTCTAGATTGTATTTCACTTTTTCTTGGACGTTGCGGGAAACTTCAGAGATTTTCGTACCATAGCTGATAATCGTATAAACATCTACAGCAATACCATTATCTTCTTGGCGGACAACTACTCCTCTTGAGTAATTTTCTTTACGCAAAATCTCAGTAATATTATCTTTAATTTGATTTTTGCTGGCCATTCCTACAACACCGAACACATCTGTCGCGGCGCCACCAACAACTGTTGCAATTACATCATTGGTAATTTCAATGGTTCCAGCTGACGTTTGAATTTTTACAGCCATGAATGAGCCTCCTTAACGGGTAAAAAACTCCCATTTTTCTTCTATCATATTTTATCATAGCGCAACTTGAAATAAAAGGCAGTTACCCAAAGTACTCAAAAACCTTGCAAAATTTCAGGTATAACCTTGTTTAATTTACAATTATTCTTCTCAATTGTCAATTGTATCTATGAAAATGTACTTGCAAATTCCCATTCTATATGATATGTTAGTCTGGTATGAGCTGAATTATTCTATTGCTCCAAATCAAGGCAAAGGAGGAAATTACCATGGCAAAAGTTTGTTACTTTACAGGTCGCAAGACAAAAAGTGGAAACAACCGTTCACACGCTATGAACTCAACAAAACGTACTGTTAAACCTAACTTACAAAAAGTTCGCGTTATGGTCGACGGAAAACCTAAAAAAGTTTGGGTGTCAACTCGTGCTTTGAAATCAGGAAAAGTTGAACGCGTTTAATTGAATGATACTTGGACCGTTCAGATAGTGAACGGTTTTTTATTTAATAAAAATTTTTAAGGGTGGGACTTTTGATTCCTACCCTTTTTTTGCGTTTATTTTTGTTATACGAACAAATTATGAAGTTATTTATTCTAAATTTTATTTTTTTGTGAAAACTAGACTCTTTTTAAGCAGAGAAAAACAAGGATATGATAAACTGAATACAACTTCATAGAAATTTGGTGGAAAATAAATATGAAAAAAAATTTAAAGTCATTCTTTAGAGAAAACGGACGCTACGCAGCAGCTAGTTTCCTGATTCCGTTTTTGATTTTAGCACTTGTTTATCTAAGTATCGGAATCTATCCTGGAAGCAGCAGAAGTATTTTGGCAAGTGATGCCTTTTCACAGTTTTCTAATTTTCATGCCAGCTTCCGAAATGTTCTTCTTGGAAAGCAAAGTATTTTTTATACATGGAATGCTTCTCTAGGATTGAATTATTTATCTTTAATTTCTTACTATCTAGGCGGGATCTTCACGCCACTGGTGTTCTTTTTTCCAAACCAGATGATGCCAGATGCACTGTATGTTCTGACTTTGCTTAAGGTCGGCTGTGCCGGATTGGCTTTTTGGTTTCTTGCACGTACGTTCAAGATTCCTCGCTGGGGGCATGTTGCACTTAGCGTCAGTTACGCATTGATCTCATTTATCACTGCACATTCGGAGATCATCATGTGGCTGGATGCATTTTTTTATCTTCCATTAGTGATTTTGGGGATTCATCGTGTTATGGATCTTAAACGGCCGAAACTTTTATTTATCAGTTATTTACTCTTGTTTTTATCCAGTTTTTATATGGGTTTTATGATTGGCGTATTTTCTTTCTTATATTTTATCGCCCGTCTATTGACAAACTGGTCAGAATATAAAAAAACGATTGTTCCTTATGGTATCACTTCTTTACTGGCAGGCGGCGCTTCAATGATCATTGTATTGCCAGCAGTGCTGGATCTTCGGTCAAATGGCGAGGCACTGAGTCAGATCACTACGTTGAAAACAGAAGCGACTTCTTATCTGGATCTAATCATGAAAAATATGATTGGTGTTTATGACACGACAAAATACGGATCGATTCCGTTCGTTTACGCAGGTCTGCTACCATTAGTCCTCTGTCTGTTTTATTTTGCCAGTCGGAAAGTACCGTTGAAAAATAAATTTTTGTACGGCAGTCTTTTCGCCATACTTATCGCAAGTTTTTATCTTGTTCCATTGAATTTGTTCTGGCATGGTATGCATGCACCGAATATGTTTTTATTCCGTTATGCCTATCTGTTCTCTTTCTTAGTGCTCCTGCTTGCAGGAAAAGGATGGGAAAAGATAGAACAAGACGATCGTGGGCTGTTGTTAGGAATCATTTTGGTCGTAGCTGCTCTCTTTGCGGTGGCATGGGGCATCAAACCTGAAGGAAGCTACACCTATGTGACGATGACTTCCTTTGTATTGACAGTGGTTTTCTTAGGGATTTATGCTTTTGCTGTGGGATTTTATCAGCATAAAAAACTTTCATTCAATCATCTGAGTATATTGTTATTATTGATCATGTCTGCTGAAGCACTGGTCAATACGAACAGTATGATCCATGGCATTCTTGATGATTGGAATTATGCTTCCCGCAGTTTATATACTGATCCTTATCCTGACTTGAAAGCTCTTGTAAATGAAACAAAAAAAGATTCCGACTCGTTTTACCGCTTGGAAAATCTGGATCCAGTATCTGCAAACGATTCGATCAACTATGGTTACAGTGGTATCAGTTTGTTTTCTTCTATAAGAAATCGTAATTCTTCCTCTTACCTGGATAAATTAGGTTTCCGTTCAAGAGGGACAAATTTGAATATCCGTTATAACAATAATACTTTGCTGATGGATGGGTTTACAGGAATCAAATATAACATTTCTAAAAACGAAAGCACGTTCAGTAAATATGGCTTCCGCCAAGCTGGTCAAAGCGGCGACTATACACTGTATCAGAATGTCAATGCATTGCCACTAGCATTTACTGCACCGTTGTCCGTTAATGATGTTGAGCAGCCAGTGACAGATAATTTGACCAGTCAGACAAACTTGATCAATACATTGTCTGGTCTAAATGAACAGTATTTTACATTCTATACACCTACTTTGAAGAATCAGTTGAATACGACGATCACAAAGACAACGACTGGCGTCACTTACTCAGAAACAGCAGATAACCAGCCAAAAGAGCTCACTTGGGAAGTCCATGTGCCTGCAAATACACAAGCTTACTTAAGTTTGTTCCCAACCAATTTTGCGCAATTAGAAAGTTCTAGTGCGACGATCACTGTCAATGGTACATCGCGAAAAACGCAAATCAACATTTCTGGTCAATACTATGATCTTGGCTATTATCCTCAAGAGACAACAGTGACATTTACTGCAAGTTTTTATGGGACGAAAGAAATAAGTTTCATGGAGCCTAAAGTCGTTGGTCTAGATGTTGTAGCCTATCAAGCCGCAATGAATCAGATCAAAGAAAAAGGTGTCGAAATGGAAGCCACTGGCAGAAAAGCTTCTGGGACTGTAAATACCGCTGAAGATTCCATGTTGGTGACAACTATTCCTTATGACAAAGGATGGAAAGCTAAAATTGATGGGAAACCAGTCAAGGTCAGCAATTTCAAAGACGCATTCTTGATGATAAAAGTTCCAGCAGGTAAACATACTGTCACTTTCAGTTACTTGCCTGAAGGATTTACGATAGGTGCAATCCTTTTTGTCCTATGTATTGCATTGTTTATTCTTTATGTCTGGTACCTTGACCGCAATCGCCCCTTTTATGGCACGATTGATCCAGCAATAGAAGAACAACCACGAAACACACACAGAAGAAGACGTAGAAAATAAAGAAACGATGGAACCTGTTCAGACTGTCCGCACCAAGGGCAATCAAAACAACGTTCCATCGTTTTTTGGTTACAGAAAAAATAGGTAACAAAAAGATGATTCACTTATCAACGCCTCGTCCACAAGTCACGATATTCATCAAAGATGAGAAGCTGTTTTTTGAAATTGCTCTTTGTGACTCAGAGTTAAATGACAGGCTCACGACCTCTTTCTTAAACGGTGTTCAATCAGCTGACCTTCGGTATTAGCTCAACAAACGGCAAAATATGAGGAGCTATTTTCCCGTTTGTTTCTCTAATACTCAGGTCAAAACGCTGATTTCACGACCTCTTCCTTAAACGGTGTTCCAGAAGTAGCTTCTTCGAAAATAAGCCGAAATTTTGCAAAATTTTGAGAAGTAATTTTCGTAAATACCTTCTTATTTCTTGAAGCTGACCACTTCTATCATAACCTCTTATTCATATTTCACTTCATACAAATAAAGTCCTTCAGGGTGTGCTGTAGGTCCTGCTGCATTACGATCTTTTTTCGCAATAATATCTGGGATACTATCTTCAGGCAATCGGCCATTGCCAATTTTCAAAAGCGTTCCTACTAAGATCCGTATCATCTTATACAAGAAGCCATTTCCCCTAAATGTAAACAACAATTCGTCTTTTGTTTCATTTACCTCCATCTTAGCCTCGTAGATCGTACGTATTTTATCCTCTATCGAGCTTCCTGATGCACAAAAAGAGGTGAAATCGTGAGTCCCTAATAAATCAGGAAGCGCCCGCTGAATTTTTTCCAAATCAAGTGGGTAAGGAAAATAACTTGCATAATGGCGTCGAAAAGGACTGCGTGGTTTCCCTATATCCACTCGAAATTGATACGTCTTTTCTTTGACCAAATATCTTGCGTGGAAGTCTTCTGAAACAATTTCTACTTGTCTTACAGCAATATCCTCTGGTGACTGGGTATCTAGCGCGAAACGCATTCGTTCTAACGGACGCTCCTCTGGATAATCAAAATGGATTACTTGCCCGATCGCATGTACTCCGGCATCTGTCCTTCCCGAACCAAAGACCGTGATTTCTTTTCCATTTGCCATTTTTTGTAATGTTTTTTCTACTTCTTCTTGAACAGTACGCCCATTTGGCTGTTTTTGGAATCCATTAAAATTTGTTCCGTCGTACGCAATGATTGCTTTGTAACGTACCATGTTTTTCTCTCCTTTGTTCCTAAAAGGTTATCTGGAATAATGATTTTTCTATAAAATTTTTTCGTTCTTTCTTTTCAGATAAAAGAAAGAGGCCTGTGACCTTAGTCTGCCACAGACCCTAATATTTCTTGTCATACACTGCTTGCATCCTTTCTTGCAAACAGATCAGCAAGAAAAGAATAGATAGCGGCCCACTGAACGTTTATCCTCTTAAAAAGATCAGTAGCACAGTTAATAATACAAAAGCAATGATAACCATCGTGTCTCTATTATGCCAATGCAATACACGATATTTCGTTCTTCCTTCCCCACCTTTGTAGCCTCTTGCTTCCATAGCAGTCGCAAGATCTTCCGCACGGTTGAAGCTGCTGACAAATAAAGGAATCAGCAAAGGAATGACTGCTTTCATTTTCTGAACTAGGTTTCCTTCACCAAAATCAACACCGCGAGCGCGCTGAGCGTTCATGATCTTTTCTGTTTCGTCCATCAATGTAGGCACAAAACGAAGAGCAATCGACAGCATCAATGAAATTTCGTGGACTGGGAACCGTACGGCTTTCAATGGACGAAGCAAGTACTCAATCGCATCCGATAATTCCAAAGGCGGTGTAGTAAGCGTGAGTAGAGTCGACATAAAAATGATCAACACGAATCGACAGAAAATAAAGAGGCCGTTCATCACACCAAATTCAGTGATATGGAAAACACCCCAACTCCAATAAGTTTCTCCGCCACTTGTAAACAAGACCTGCAAAGCTACAGTGAAGAGGATTAGCCAGATCAATGGGCGAATGCCTCGGATAAAAAATTTCAAATCTACTTTTGACAAGAAGACAGAAAGTAATGTGAAAAATGCCAACAAAAGGTACGTTTCCCAATTATTTGCTAAAAAAATGATTCCGATAAAATAAAAACTGGCTAATAATTTAGCTCGGGGATCCAATCGATGGATCAAGGAATCTCCAGGCATATAACGACCAAATATCAATTTATTCATCATGGGCATTTCCTCCAGCATAATGGACGATAGCGTCTGCTAATTCTTCAGCTGTCAAAGGCAAGGTAGCAAAGTTCATCCCTTTAGCCATTAATTCTTCTGCAAACTCGGTGGCAGTAGGTACGCCTAGTTGTTTTTCTTTTAGCCATTCAATGTTTTGAAAGACCTCTTGCGGCTCCCCGCTATTAACGATTCGTCCCTTTTCCAACACATAGACATAATCTGCAAAATTGGCTACATCATCCATTAAATGCGTAACTAATACAATAGTGATCTGCTGTTCCTTATGAAGACGCCAAAACATCTCCATCATTTCTTTTCTGCCCTGGGGATCAAGTCCTGCCGTTGGTTCATCCAATACAAGTACTTCCGGCCTCATGGCAAGCACACCAGCGATTGCTACTCTACGCATTTGCCCTCCTGAAAGTTCAAATGGCGAACGTTCCAAATAGCTTTCATCCAGCCCAACTTGTTCTAATGTTTCTTTTGCTAGGACTAGTGCTTCTTCTTCGCTGACACCAAAGTTTTTAGGACCGAAAGCAATGTCTTTTGCTACCGTTTCTTCGAATAGCTGTGCTTCTGGAAACTGAAAGACGATGCCAACTTTTTTTCGGATGGGCTTTAAATTCTTATTATCCGTATCCGGCTGAATATCTCGTTCTCCAATATGGACTGTACCGCTTGTTGGCTTAACAAGCGCATTCAAATGCTGAAGTAAGGTTGATTTCCCGCTTCCGGTATGCCCTACTAATGCAGTATAACTGTTTTCTTTGATCGTCATATTGATGTCAAATAAGGCTCTTTGTTCAAATGGTGTATTCGGCTGATAAGTGAAGTCTACTTGTTCAAAACGGATGTCCATAACCAATCCACCATCCTTTCTTCTGTCATATATTCACTGGGCACATCAACCCCACGTTCTTTCAGTGCGCTCTTCAGTTTTTCAGGAAATGGTAGATCTAGACCTAAGTCGATCAGTTCAGGACCAGCAGAAAAAATTTCTTTTGGTGTACCTTCACGGACAAGTTCGCCTTGTCTCATCACTAGTATCCGATTGGCATTAGCTGCTTCATCAATATCATGAGTGATAGATATAACGGTCAATTGACTTTCTTCTTTGATCTTCTTGATCGTAGAGATCACTTCTTCACGACCTTCTGGATCTAGCATACTGGTTGCTTCATCTAAAATAATGATATCAGGTCGTAAGGCAACCACGCCGGCAATGGCAACACGTTGTTTTTGCCCTCCTGATAAACGAGCAGGCTCGCGTGAAGCAAACTCAGCCATTCTAACTTTCTCAAGTGCATCTTTCACACGCACTAGCATTTCTTCTCTGGGAATCCCTTGATTTTCAAGACCAAAAGCAACGTCATCTTCTACTGTCGAACCAACAAACTGATTGTCTGGATTTTGAAAAACCATTCCAACCATCTGTCGGATCGTCCAAATATTTTCTTCATCCAATATTTGATTTCCCACTTTCACGATCCCTGATTCTGGCAGAAGCAATCCATTGATCGTTTTGGCAAGTGTCGATTTTCCTGAACCATTGTGTCCAATAATAGCGATCCACTCACCTTTATCAATTGTAAAGGAGACATCTTTCAATGCGGGGCGAAGATCATCTGGCTGGTATTTATAATTTATCTTTTCTAATTCAATAATTGGCTCCATGATTACTCCTTCTTCATCCTAAAGTTCCTACTAACACTATCAAAAAAAGACAAAATTTTCAATTATTTCTCGCTTAAAATGTTTTTTTATGCCTTCAAACATATCTGTCATGACAGGTAATTGAAGGTATAAAAAAACACTTTATGATGAGTGCTTACTCCCCAAGCGATATTCGCTTGAGGAGCAGCGCTGAGCTAGACTCGGAAAAATATCTTCCAACATCATAACACTCTAAAAGAATCATCTATAAAGTGATGTTATTAGTGTGATTTTAGACAAGTTCTAAGACAACCATTGGTGCACCATCACCGCGTCTTGGTTCTGTCTTCAAAATGCGTGTGTATCCGCCTTGACGTTCTGCGTAACGAGGTGCAATATCGTTGAACAGTTTTTGTAAAGCTGATTCAATGACGATGTCCTCATTTTCTTCACGCACGCTGGCAACTTCATTACGTACGAAAGCCGCAGCTTGACGACGTGCATGCAAATCTCCGCGTTTACCTAAAGTGATCATTTTTTCTGCAGTTGAGCGAACTTCTTTCGCACGAGCTTCAGTAGTCACAATACGTTCGTTGATTAATAAATCAGTTGTTAAATCACGCAACATCGCTTTACGTTGGCTAGATGTGCGTCCTAGTTTACGATAACTCACGTTGGTTTCCCTCCTTCGTAAAAGGTTTTAATCTTCTTTACGTAAACCTAAACCTAAGTCGTGCAATTTTGCTTTAACTTCTTCTAATGATTTACGTCCTAAGTTACGGACTTTGATCATTTCAGGCTCAGATTTATTTGTAAGTTCTTGTACAGTATTGATTCCTGCACGTTTCAAACAATTGTAAGAGCGAACAGACAAGTCTAACTCTTCGATCGTCATTTCCAACATTTTTTCTTTTTGTGTTTCTTCTTTTTCGACCATGATTTCAGCATTTTTTGCTTCATCAGTTAAGTTCACAAAAATATCCAAATGTTCAGTCATGATTTTCGCAGACAAACTCATTGCTTCCAACGGTTCAATTGAACCATCTGTCCAAATCTCCATCGTCAATTTATCAAAATCTTCACGGTGTCCAACACGTGTGTTCTCAACTTGATAGTTCACACGACGAACAGGTGTGTAGATTGAATCGACTGGAAGAACGCCAATTGGCATATCTTCTTTTTTATTTTCATCTGCTTGAACATAACCACGTCCAGGTTTCACTGTTAAGCGAGCATGGAACGTAGCTCCTTCAGAGACACTACAGATGTACATATCTTTGTTAAGAATTTCTACATCACTATCAACGATAATATCGCCAGCAGTTACTGTAGCAGGTCCGGTAATATCGATTTCAAGGGTTTTTTCTTCTTGGCCATACATTTTCAGCGCTAAGCCTTTAATGTTCAAGATGATTTGAGTGACGTCTTCTCTAACACCTTTGATGGTAGAGAATTCATGCAGTACACCATCGATTTGAATATTAGTGATGGCAGCACCTGGCAAAGAAGATAATAAAATACGACGTAGGGAATTCCCTAAAGTAGTCCCATACCCTCTTTCAAGAGGTTCAACGATGAACTTGCCATAATCTTTTTCTTCATCAATTTTTGCGATTCTTGGTTTTTCGAACTCAATCATTCTTATCTTTACCCCTTTCAAAACGAAAAGTGTCTTGTTCAATGACGTTACTGATAAAACTCAAAATGAGCGGCACTCATTAAACACGACGGCGTTTTGGAGGGCGGGCACCATTATGAGGAACTGGAGTCACGTCACGAATTGCAGTCACTTCTAAACCTGTAGCTTGTAATGAACGAATTGCTGCTTCACGTCCAGAACCAGGTCCTTTAACTGTTACTTCAACAGTCTTTAATCCGTGTTCCATTGCTGCTTTTGTAGCAGTTTCTGCTGCCATTTGAGCGGCAAAAGGAGTTGATTTTTTGCTTCCTTTGAAACCTAATGAACCAGCTGATGACCACGCTAATGCATTTCCGTGAGTATCAGTGATCATGATGATAGTGTTATTGAATGTAGAATGGATATGTGCAATACCTGCTTCTATATTCTTCTTCACACGGCGTTTACGATTCACTTTTTTTGCTGCCATGAAGTTTTAACCTCCTTCACTTAAGAATTATTTTTTCTTGCCAGCGATAGCGCGAGCTGGGCCTTTACGAGTACGTGCATTGTTTTTCGTGTTTTGTCCACGAACAGGCAATCCACGGCGATGACGGATTCCACGGTAAGAACCGATTTCCATCAAACGTTTGATGTTCAAGTTCACTTCACGACGAAGATCCCCTTCAACTTTTAATTTATCTACTTCTGCACGGATAGCATCTGTTTGTTCATTCGTTAATTCACGAACGCGAACATCTTCAGATACACCAGCATCAGCTAAGATCTTTTTAGCAGTAGTGTTACCAATACCATAGATATAAGTAAGTGAAACTACTACACGTTTATCACGAGGAATATCTACTCCTGCAATACGAGCCATATTTATAGCACCTCCAATTATCCTTGACGTTGTTTATGTTTTGGATTTGCTGGGCAAATCACCATAACGCGTCCTTTACGACGAATTACTTTACAATGTTCGCACATTGGTTTTACTGATGGTCTTACTTTCATGATAATACCTCCTGTAGTTTTACGGAGTACAATTATTTAAAGCGATAAGTAATACGGCCACGGTTAAGATCGTATGGAGACAATTCAACCGTTACTTTGTCACCAGGTAAGATACGGATGTAATGCATACGAATTTTACCTGAAACAGTAGCAAGAACTTGGTGTCCGTTTTCTAGTTCAACTTTAAACATTGCATTCGGCAAAGTTTCGACGACTGTACCTTCGACTTCAATCATATCTTCTTTTGCCACGCACAGTACCTCCTTGTACTTGTTTCGCATTTTCACACGATAAAATGGCGGAAACTGCAGTTCCCACCTCAAAATTCTCAAAATGGATCATCTAGAGGATTCTCTAGAAGTCGGACTGACATATTCTATCATAATTTATTGAACTTGACAAGAGTAACTGCATAATGCAAGTCGGCTACGGGCAATCGTGCTATTTTTCAATGATTTTTTGTACATCTGCAAATACAGCATCGATTTCACGAGCACCATCAATAGTGTTTAGCAAACCTTGTTCTTTATAATAAGCCAAGATTGGTTCACTATTTTTGATGTTGATAGCCAGACGATTTTTAACCGTCTCAGGTTTATCATCTTCTCTTTGATAGAATTCATGCCCACCGCAACGATCACATGTGTCTTCAACTTTTGTAGGGTTGAAAATTTTATGGTAAGTTGCTCCACAATTGCTGCAGATAAATCGGCCGGCTAGACGTTCGACCAAGATTTCTTCACCAACATGGATATCGATGACAGCATCAATTTTTTTATTCAAATCTTTTAGCATTGCGTCCAGAGCTTTTGCTTGATCTAGCGTACGTGGAAAGCCATCTAATAAGAAGCCTTTCTCTGTATCTGGTTCAGCTAGTCGCTCTTTCACGATTCCATTTGTTACTTCATCAGGAACTAATGCACCTTTATCCATATAAGACTTTGCTTCCAGGCCAAGAGCTGTTTCGTTTTGCATCGCTGCGCGGAACATATCTCCTGTTGAGATGTGCGGAATACCATAAGCATCAATGATTTTTTCAGCTTGTGTTCCTTTACCTGCGCCTGGCAGCCCCATTAAAATGAGGTTCATTGTTTTCCCTCCTAATAAATGTGTGAGAACGTGTGTTGAGGGGAAACCTCAACACGCTTTCTTACTCAATGAATCCAACATATTTACGTTTCAGCATTAAGCCTTCTAACTGTTTCGCAGTTTCTAAAGCTACACCGATAACGATCAGTAAGCTTGTACCGCCTAATCCGATTGATTGTGGAAGATCCCAAACCATTTGAGCAATGATTGGAAGCAATGCCACTAAACCAAGGAAGACTGCACCAACTGTACTTAAACGCATCAGTAATCTTGAGACATACTCTTCAGTCCCCTTACCAGGGCGTACGCTTGGTATATAACTTCCTTGCTTTTGCAAGTTTTCCGCTAATTTCTCAGGGTTTACTTGAACAAAGGCGTAGAAGAAAGTGAAGGCAACGATCAGAATCGTATAAATCGTAGCACCAGGTGCTGTATTATAGTTAAAGATCTCCATCATCACTTTGTACCAGTTTTCAGAACCGAATCTACCGCTCAATGCTTGTAAAACAGCATTTGGCGTAGCAATAAACGAACTAGCAAAGATAACTGGAATAACTCCAGCTGCATTTACTTTCAACGGCAGATAGCTGCTTGTAGGCGCGCCAGCTACGCGTTTCGTATATTGGATCGGGATCTTGCGTTCAGCTTGTTGGAAAAATGTTACGAATGTCACGATCAACAAGACCGCTACTAGTAAAATGGCCACAAAAATAGCAGATTTCCATATGTCTGAAGGATCAATATTTATAAAGTAATCTTCATAAATTTCTCTGATACTTTCAGGCAATCTAGAAATGATACCTGCAAAAATGATCATTGATACGCCATTTCCGATACCTTTTTCTGTGATCTGTTCTCCTAGCCAAGTAACAAACATCGTACCGGCTGTTAGAATCAAACCGATCGTTACGTAAGTTGCTACGTTAGGATTATTCACGAAACCTAATTGAGCGTATTGATTGAATCCAGCAGTGATACCGACAGATTGGATAAATGCCAATACTAATGTCAGATATCGAGTCGCTTGATTCAGTTTTTTACGACCAACTTCCCCTTGTTTCGACCATTCAACAAATCGAGGCACGATGTCCATTTGAAGAAGCTGAATGACGATAGAAGCAGTAATGTATGGTGAAACCCCCATTGAGAAAATGGAAAAGTTTTGCATCGCACTACCACTTACCAAGTTCAACATGTTGAAAAATGGCAAAGAAGAAAGGTTTTGCAATGAAGCAGCATTTACGCCTGGTACAGTAATATGTGCACCTAGGCGAAATACAAACAACACAAATACAGTAAATAGGATTTTCGATCTAATGTCTTTTACTTTAAAAGCATCTTTTAATAGTCTAAACATTAGATCACCTCGATTGATCCACCAGCCGCTTCAATTGCTTCTTGAGCTGCTTTAGAGAATTTTGCTGCTTTCACAGTTAATTTCTTGTTTAGTTCCCCATTAGCTAATACTTTGATTCCAGCTTTTTCGTTTTTCACGATTCCAGCTTCAACTAAAGCAACAGGAGTTACTTCAGCTCCGTCTTCAAAGCGGTTCAATACATCAAGATTAATGACTGCATAGTCTTTACGGTTCACGTTTGTGAATCCTCGTTTTGGTAAACGACGGAACAATGGTGTTTGTCCCCCTTCAAATCCTAAACGCACACCGCCGCCTGAACGAGCTTTTTGTCCTTTTTGTCCGCGTCCGGCAGTTTTTCCGTTACCAGATGAAGTACCACGACCAACACGGTTACGTACTTGGCGTGAACCTTCAGCAGGTTTTAATTCATGAAGTTTCATAGGTTTGGCACCTCCTTAATGTTCTAGTTATGATTTTTCTAAATTAAATTTCTTCAACGTCCACTAGGTGAGAAACAGTATTGATCATGCCTTTAATTGCTTCATTAGAAGGCTTAACCACTGAACTGTTAATCTTTGTAAGACCTAACGCTTTAACTGTATCGCGTTGGTTTTGAGGACGTCCGATAATACTGCGTTTTAAAGTAACTTTTAATTCAGCCATTATTGTTGTCCTCCTTATCCGATTAATTCTTCAACTGATTTGCCGCGAAGTTCTGCAACTTCTTCTGCACGTTTCAATTGTTTCAAACCTTCAACTGTTGCGCGAACAACGTTGATTGGTGTATTTGAGCCTAAAGATTTAGAAGTGATATCTGCTACCCCAGCTAATTCTAATACGGCACGAACTGGTCCACCAGCAGCAACCCCAGAACCTTCTACAGCAGGTTTCATTAGGATTCTACCACCACTAAAAGCACCGATTACTTCGTGTGGGATTGTTGAACCAACCATAGGTACTTCAACTAAGTTTTTCTTCGCATCTTCAATTGCTTTACGGATTGCTTCAGGAACTTCTTGAGCTTTACCTGTACCAAATCCTACGTGTCCGTTTTTGTCACCGACAACAACTAAAGCAGCAAAACGTAGACGACGTCCACCTTTAACAACTTTTGTTACACGGTTAATTGCAACAACGCGGTCTTCTAATTCCAAATGTTTTGGATCGATATAAACCATGAATGGTATTCCTCCTTCTTCTAAAATTCTAGTCCATTTTCGCGAGCAGCTTCAGCTAAAGCTTGCACACGGCCATGGTAAAGGTATCCACCACGGTCAAAGACTACTACTTTAATGCCTTTTTCAGCTGCACGTTCAGCAACTAGTTTACCGACAGCTTGTGCTGCTTCTGTTTTTGTTCCACCTGAAATTTCTTTATCCAAGGTAGAGGCACTTGCTAGCGTTACACCCGCTACGTCATCAATAATTTGAGCGTAGATGTTTTTGTTAGAACGAAAAACGTTCAAGCGTGGGCGCTCAGCAGTACCAGAGATATTGTTACGTACACGACGATGTCTCTTTTGACGTGTTTTGTTCTTATCTGGTTTTGTAATCACAATTGTCACCTCTTTATTTTTATTGTACTACTATTTCAAGCAGTAAATACGTTTCGAAAAATAGAAGCTGCGGCACAAGTAAAAATGTATTTTTTTGAAGGTAAACTTCAGCCAAATGCCTTTTTCCTGCTGCTGGCTTCTATGCAATTTTTCTAAACGATTATTTACCAGTTTTACCTTCTTTACGGCGTACATATTCGCCAACATAACGAATACCTTTACCTTTATAAGGTTCTGGAGGACGAGTTCCACGAATGTTTGCAGCTAATTCGCCAACTTCTTCTTTGTTCGCACCTTTAACAATTACTTGTGTGTTAGCTGGTACTTCAACAGTTACTCCAGCTGGTGGTGTGATTTCTACTGGATGTGAGTAACCAACGTTCAATACAAGTTTTGATCCTTGTAATTGTGCACGGTACCCAACCCCGATTAGTTCTAACGCTTTTTGGAAACCTTCGCTGACACCTACAACCATGTTGTTGAAGTTCGCACGAGTTGTTCCATGAATTGTTTTCATTTCTTTACTGTCGTTTGGACGAGTGAAAGTTACTTCGTTTCCTTCGATATTCATTTTGATATCTGCTGAAAAAGTACGAGTCAATTCACCTTTTGGTCCTTTAACTGTAACGTTGTTTCCGTCTTGAGTAACTGTTACTCCTTCAGGGATAACAACGACTTTATTTCCGATACGGCTCACTTAAAGACACCTCCTTGTAGATTCTACTTGATTACCATACGTAAGCGATAACTTCGCCGCCGATATTTTTTTCACGAGCTTCTTTATCAGTGACAACACCTTCAGAAGTCGAAATGATTGCGATACCTAAACCGTTCAATACTTTTGGTACTTCGTCAGCTTTGACATAAGCACGCAAACCTGGTTTAGAGATACGTTTTAAGTTTGTGATAACACGTTCGCCGTTTTTACCAAATTTTAGGAAAACACGGATCACGCCTTGTTTGTCATCTTCGATGTATTCAACATCACGAACGAAACCTTCACGTTTCAAGATTTCAGCGATGTCACGTTTAATTTTTGATGCAGGTACTTCTAAAGACTCATGTTTAACCATGTTTGCGTTACGGATACGAGTTAGAAAATCTGCAATTGGATCTGTCATGACCATTGATCTTTTACCTCCTTCTTATGCGAATTTACTTTTTACCAGCTAGCTTTCTTCACGCCGGGAATTTGACCTTTATAGGCAAGTTCGCGGAAGCAAATACGGCAAAGATGGAACTTACGATAAACTGAATGTGGACGTCCGCAACGTTCGCAACGAGTATAAGCTTGTGTTGAAAATTTTGCAGGACGTTTGTTTTTAGCAATCATTGATTTTTTAGCCACGTAGTTCGCCTCCTTTAATTATTTTTGGAATGGCATGCCTAATTGTGTCAACAACTCACGAGATTCTTCATCAGAGTTTGCTGTTGTTACAATAACGATGTCCATACCACGTACTTTATCTACTAAATCATAATCTACTTCTGGGAAGATCAATTGTTCTTTAATACCTAAAGTATAGTTTCCACGACCGTCAAAGGCTTTTTTACTTACACCATGGAAGTCACGTACACGTGGTAGTGAAACAGAAACCAATTTGTCTAAGAATTCGTACATTCTTTCTCCGCGCAATGTAACTTTTGCACCAATTGGCATTCCTTCACGTAAACGGAATCCAGCGATTGATTTTTTAGCTTTTGTAATCATTGGTTTTTGACCAGTGATCAAAGTTAATTCTTCAACTGCTTTATCTAAGTTTTTAGCGTTTGATACCGCATCACCAACACCCATGTTGATGACGATTTTTTCAACTTTAGGTGTTTGCATAACAGAGCTATAGTTAAATTTTTCCATCAATGATGGAGTTACTTCTTTAAGATATTTTTCTTTTAGGCGGTTCATTCAGTAAGACCCTCCTTCCTTAAACTTTTATTTATCTAAAACTTCACCGGTTTTTTTAGAAACACGGACTTTTTTGCCGTCTACTTCTTTGTAGCCAACTCGGCCAGCTACACCAGTAGAGTCAACCACCATCACGTTAGAAACATGAATTGGCGCTTCCATCTCAACAATTCCACCTTGAGGAGCAGCTTGAGAAGGTTTTTGGTGTTTTTTAACGACATTTACACCTTCGACAATAACTTTATCTTTTTTCGGGAACGCTGCTAGTACAACGCCTTCTTTGTTTTTGTCTTTTCCAGTGATAACTTTAACTTTATCGCCTTTTTTAACAAACATAACTGTTTCGCACCTCCTTTGATAAGTGTCTCAAGATTATAAAACTTCTGGTGCTAGTGAAACGATCTTCATGAAGTTGTTTTCACGTAGTTCACGTGCAACTGGCCCAAAGATACGTGTTCCACGAGGGCTTTTATCATCACGAATAATCACTGCAGCATTTTCATCAAATTTAATATATGAACCGTCTGTACGACGAGCTCCTGATTTTGTTCGAACGATAACGGCTTTAACGACGTCACCTTTTTTGACAACCCCACCTGGCGTTGCTTGTTTAACCGTAGCAACGATCACATCACCGATGTTAGCAGTTTTACGACCAGATCCACCAAGGACTTTGATCGTCAAAATTTCACGTGCGCCTGAGTTATCAGCGACTTTTAAACGACTTTCTGCTTGGATCACGTTGTGTATCCTCCTTTCAGATTTTGCATTCAATCTATATAGGAAAATCTCGTGTTATTAGATAATAACTGCTTCTTCGATTACTTCCAACAAACGGAAACGTTTTGTAGCTGATAATGGACGAGTTTCCATAATTCTCACGATGTCGCCAACTTTTGCTGTGTTGTTTTCATCATGCACTTTGTATTTCTTAGAATAGTTCATGCGTTTGCCATAGATAGGGTGGTTTTTCTTTGTTTCGACAGCAACGGTAATTGTTTTATCCATTTTGTCTGAAACCACGCGACCTTGATAAACTTTGCGTTGATTTCTTCCTTCAGTCATACGCTTAATGGCCTCCTTCCATAATTACTTAGCTTGTTCACGCAACACAGTTTTGATGCGTGCAATCGATTTACGTACTTCTTTAATACGTGCAGTGTTTTCTAATTGACCTGTTGCTAATTGGAATCTAAGATTAAACAATTCTTCTTTTAATTGTTTTTCTTGATCAAGCATTTCGGCAGTGGTTAATTCTCTGATTTCTTTAACCTTCATTCGATTCACCACCCATTTCCTCACGTTTTACGATCTTAGTTTTCATTGGTAATTTGTGAGAAGCTAGACGTAACGCTTCACGAGCTACTTCTTCAGGAACGCCTGCGATTTCAAACATGATTTTACCACGTTTTACTGGTGCAACCCATCCTTCAGGTGCCCCTTTACCAGAACCCATACGTACCCCAATTGCTTTGGCAGTATAAGATTTGTGAGGGAAAATTTTAATCCATACTTTCCCACCACGTTTCATGTAACGAGTCATTGCGATACGAGCAGCTTCGATTTGGCGGTTTGTGATCCAATGTGAATCAACAGCTTGCAAACCGTATTCACCGAATGCTACTTCTTTTCCGCCTTTAGCTTCCCCGCGCATTTTTCCGCGGAATTCACGACGGTGTTTTACACGTTTAGGTACTAACATGATTATTTCCCTCCTTTCTCAGTGTTTTTTTTAGTTGGAAGAATTTCTCCACGATAGATCCACACTTTAACTCCTAGTTTTCCGTATGTTGTATCTGCTTCTTCCCATGCGTAATCAATGTCCGCACGTAAAGTATGAAGAGGAACAGTTCCTTCTGAGTATCCTTCTGAACGAGCGATATCTGCTCCGTTTAGACGACCAGATACTTGAGTTTTGATCCCTTGAGCGCCAGCACGCATTGAGCGTTGGATGGCTTGTTTTTGAGCGCGACGGAAAGCAACACGGTTTTCTAATTGACGTGCGATTCCTTCACCTACTAATTTTGCATCTAGATCTGGTTTTTTGATTTCCACGATATTGATATGGATTCTTTTACCAGTTAATTTGTTTAATTCTTTTCTTAGGCTTTCGACTTCAGAACCGCCTTTACCAATAACCATACCTGGTTTAGCTGTGTGAATTGAAATGTTTACGCGACCTGTTGCGCGTTCGATTTCAACTGTTGATACAGCAGCATCAGCAAGTTTAGTTGAAATAAATTTACGGATTCTTAAATCTTCGTGTAAGAACTCAGCATACTCTTTTTCAGCATACCATTTAGCATCCCAGTCGCGGATGATGCCTACACGCATTCCAATTGGATGTACTTTTTGACCCACTGATTATCCCTCCTTATTTTTCTGATACGACTACCGTGATATGACTTGTACGTTTGTTGATTGGAGAAGCTGATCCTTTTGCACGAGGACGGAAACGTTTCATTGTAGGTCCTTCGTTAACAAAAGCTTCGCTTACTACCAAGTTTTCAACATCTAAGTCAAAGTTATTTTCTGCATTCGCAACTGCTGACATCAATACTTTTTCAATGATTCCAGCAGATTTGTTTGGTGTGAATTTCAAGATTGAAATTGCATCTGCGACACTTTTACCTCTGATAAGGTCAATTACTAAACGGGCTTTTCGAGGTGAAGTGCGAACTGTTTTTGCAGTTGCTTTAGCTGATGTGATTTGTTCTGCCATTTGGATTTATCCTCCCCTCAAATTAGCGTTTCGTTTTCTTATCGTCAGCAGCATGTCCACGATAAGTTCTTGTAGGTGCAAATTCACCTAATTTGTGTCCTACCATGTCTTCTTGGATGTAAACTGGTACATGTTTACGTCCATCATAAACTGCGATGGTATATCCAACAAAACTTGGGAAAACTGTTGAACGGCGTGACCAAGTTTTGATAACTTTTTTCTTTTCAACCCCTGCTTGAGCTTCAACTTTTTTCATTAAATGCTCATCGACAAAAGGTCCTTTCTTTAAACTACGACCCATGGTGAACCTCCTCTCAAAATGTGCGACACATGGTCAAAGTAATTATTTATTTTTGCGACGACGAACAATAAGTTTGTCTGATTTAGCTTTTTTGTTACGAGTTTTGTAACCAAGAGCTGGTTGACCCCAAGGAGAAACTGGTGCTTTACGTCCGATAGGAGCTTTACCTTCACCACCACCGTGTGGGTGATCATTAGGGTTCATTACGCTACCACGTACAGTTGGGCGTTTACGCATCCAACGAGAGCGTCCAGCTTTACCGATGTTGATTAATTCGTGTTGTTCGTTACCTACAGAACCGATTGTAGCACGGCATGCAGCTAAGATCATACGAACTTCACCAGAGTTCAAGCGGATCAATACGTATTTGCCTTCTTTACCAAGTACTTGAGCACTTGTACCAGCAGAACGGATCAATTGTCCACCTTTACCAGGTTTCATTTCAATGTTGTGGATAACAGTACCAACTGGAATGTTTTCTAATGGAAGAGCATTTCCGACTTTGATATCTGCTTCTGGACCTGAAACAAGTTTCATACCCACTTCTAGTCCTTTAGGTGCTAAGATGTAAGCTTTCACTCCATCTTCATAGTGTACTAACGCGATGTTAGCTGAACGGTTTGGATCATATTCGATCGTTTGAACAGTTGCAACAACGTTATCTTTGTTACGTTTGAAGTCGATCACGCGATATTGGCGTTTGTGTCCGCCACCTTGATGACGTACAGTGATGCGGCCGTTGTTGTTACGTCCAGCATGGTTTTTCAATGGTTGTAACAATGATTTTTCAGGTGTTGATGTTGTGATTTCAGCAAAATCAGAACCTGTCATGTTACGACGACCATTTGAGGTAGGTTTGTACTTTTTAATCGCCACGTTTTTCCCTCCTAATTTAATGAGTTATCTATTAGTGCTTATTCAGCAGCTTCGAATAATTGGATTTCTTTTGAATCTTCAGTCAATGTAACGATCGCTTTGCGACGTTTTTTTGTATATCCTGCATATTTGCCCATACGTTTGAATTTCGCACGTACGTTCACGATGTTCACGTTTTTGACTTTAACGTCAAAAGCAGCTTCTACCGCTTGTTTTACTAAAGTTTTGTTTGCGCGAGTGTCCACTTCAAAAGTGTATTTCTTGTCATCCATGGCAAGCATTGATTTTTCAGTGATCACTGGGCGTTTGATTACGTCTAGTAAGTTCATTATGCAAGCACCTCCTCAATTTGAGTAAGAGCAGTTTGTGTTGCTAACACTTTTGTATTTGATACAACGTCTAGCACACTCACATTATCAGAAGTTACTACAGAAACGTTTGGTAAGTTACGTGCTGATAAAGCAGCAAAGTCGTTACCTTTTTCTAGAACAACCAATACTTTAGAGTCGATAGATAAGTTAGCAAGAACTTGTTTGAATTCTTTTGTTTTTGGTGCGTCGAAGTTCAAGCCTTCGATTGCTACCAAGTTGTTTTCAGCAACTTTTTCTGACAATACAGATTTCATTGCTAAACGACGAACTTTTTTAGGAAGTTTGTAGCTGTAAGAACGTGGTGTTGGTCCAAAGACTACGCCACCTCCACGCCATTGTGGTGAGCGGATAGATCCTTGACGTGCACGACCTGTTCCTTTTTGACGCCATGGTTTACGTCCGCCGCCGCGAACAGCGCTACGGTTTTTAACCGCGTGTGTTCCTTGTCTTAATGACGCACGTTGCATTACGATTGCATCGTAAACAACACTTTCATTAGGTTCAATTCCGAAGATTTCTTCGTTAAGTGTGATTTCACCGTTTTGGCTTCCATCTTGTTTGAATAATGCTACATTCGGCATTCCTTAGTTCCTCCTTTCTTCCTACAATTATTTAGCTTTCACAGCTGATTTGATAGTAATTAAAGATTTTTTAGCTCCAGGAACATTACCTTTGATCAAGATAACATTTCTTTCTGCATCGACACGTACAACTTCCAAGTTTTGGATAGTTACGCGGTTGCCACCCATACGGCCAGCAAGACGTTTGTTTTTAAATACACGGTTAGGTGCAACTGGACCCATTGACCCAGGACGACGATGGTAACGAGAACCGTGAGCCATTGGTCCGCGGCTTTGTCCGTGGCGTTTGATAACCCCTTGGAATCCTTTACCTTTCGTAGTACCTGTTACATCAATAATGTCTCCTGCTTGGAAAACATCTACTGTAATTTCTTTTCCTACTTCATATTCTCCTAGCTCAACATTTTTGAATTCACGAATGAAGCGCTTAGGAGCCGTGTTTGCTTTTGCAACATGACCTTTCGCAGGTTTGTTTGATAAAACTTCACGCATATCTTGGTAACCAACTTGAATAGCTTCGTAGCCATCCGTTTCCATTGTTTTCACTTGTAGTACTACGTTTGGAGTAGCTTCTACAACAGTTACTGGAATTAATTCACCAGATTCAGTGAAGATTTGTGTCATTCCCACTTTTTTCCCTAAGATTCCTTTGGTCATGAGTACACCTCCATTATTTTTGTTTTAGTTTTATAATTTGATTTCGATGTTTACACCAGATGGTAAGTCTAGCTTCATCAAAGCATCAACAGTTTTTGGTGTTGGGTTCACAATGTCGATAAGACGTTTGTGTGTACGCATTTCGAATTGTTCGCGTGAATCTTTGTATTTATGAGTCGCACGGATGATTGTGTAAAGACTGCGTTCAGTTGGTAATGGAATTGGACCAGACACGCTAGCTCCAGTTCTTTTTGCAGTTTCCACGATTTTATCCGCTGATTGATCTAAAATACGGTGTTCATACGCTTTTAAACGGATACGAATTTTTTGTTTTGCCATCTTGTTCCCTCCTTCGCCTATTTTGAAAAGTAGACATAGCTCCACGAAAATTTCCGTCACGCTCGTTCGTGGCAAAGCGTCCGGGCGTGTCGCAACCTCTCGTTTCTTAGCCGACGAAATCATTCTGATTACGTCTGTGCAATTCACTAAAGTAAACGCACCTTTGTCATTATAATATATATAAACTCACAAAGCAAGGCTTTTTCTTGTAAAAAACATTTTGTTTTCATAAAGTTTCATTTAGAAAATACTGACTCTTTTATTTCGTGTTTCTTCTATTTATAATACTCCTGTCTTTTTTCCTGATCCTGCAATAAATAAAAAAGCTCGGAACAAAGATCCTAAGACCTTCGTTCCGAGCGATTACGTCCGAATAAATGTTGCTTTACTTTAAAACTTAAGTGAATTAAGCTTTGATTTCTGTAACGACACCGGCACCAACTGTACGTCCGCCTTCACGGATTGAGAATTTAGTACCGTTTTCGATAGCGATTGGGTGGATTAATTCAACTTCCATTGTTACGTTGTCGCCAGGCATAACCATTTCAGTTCCTTCTGGTAATTCAACAACACCTGTTACGTCAGTTGTACGGAAGTAGAATTGTGGACGGTAGTTAGTGAAGAATGGAGTATGACGTCCACCTTCTTCTTTTGTCAACACGTATACTTCTGCAGAGAATTTTGTATGAGGTGTGATTGTACCTGGTTTAGCTAAAACTTGTCCACGTTGGATGTCTTCACGTGCAACACCACGTAGTAAAGCACCAATGTTGTCTCCAGCTTCAGCGTAGTCTAACAATTTACGGAACATTTCAACACCAGTAACTGTTGTTTTTGAAGTTTCTTCAGCAATACCAACAACTTCAACTTCGTCACCAACGCGAACTTGTCCACGTTCAACACGACCTGTAGCAACAGTACCACGTCCAGTAATTGAGAACACGTCTTCAACTGGCATCATGAATGGTTTGTCGTTGTCACGTTCTGGAGTTGGGATGTATTCGTCAACTGCAGCCATTAATTCAAGAATTTTTTCTTCGTATGAAGCGTCGCCTTCTAGAGCTTTCAAAGCTGATCCAGCAACTACAGGAACATCGTCACCAGGGAATTCGTATTCTGTTAATAGGTCACGAACTTCCATTTCAACTAATTCTAGTAATTCTTCGTCATCAACCATGTCTACTTTGTTCAAGAATACAACGATGTAAGGAACACCAACTTGACGAGACAATAGGATGTGTTCACGAGTTTGAGGCATTGGGCCGTCAGCAGCAGAAACTACCAAGATAGCTCCGTCCATTTGAGCAGCACCAGTGATCATGTTTTTAACGTAATCCGCGTGTCCTGGGCAGTCAACGTGAGCGTAGTGGCGTGTATCTGTTTCATACTCAACGTGAGCTGTTGAGATTGTGATTCCGCGTTCGCGTTCTTCTGGAGCACCATCGATTTGATCGTAAGCCATAGCTTGGCCGCCGTTTTTCTTAGATAGTACAGTTGTGATTGCAGCTGTTAATGTAGTTTTACCATGGTCAACGTGTCCGATAGTACCAATGTTAACGTGTGGTTTAGAACGGTCAAATTTTTCTTTTGCCATTTTAAAATGTCCTCCTAAAAATACAATATATTTTTTATTTGTCTGATAGGTATATGATGTACACAAGGTACACCACATGCCCATATCATCGATAATTATTTTACACGAAACTATATTAAAAATATAGTCTCTTTGGATAATCTCTTTGCAGGACTATCCGGTTTCAAGAAATTATTCAGCTTTTCCGCCGTTTTTCTTAATGATTTCTTCTTGTACTGATTTTGGTACATCTTCGTAGTGGTCAAATGTCATTGTAAATGTACCACGACCTTGAGTAGCAGAACGAAGAGTTGTAGCATAACCAAACATTTCAGCAAGTGGAACCATCGCACGAACAACTTGTTGGCCGCCAGCGCGAGCTTCCATACCTTCAACACGTCCACGACGAGCAGTTACGTGACCCATAACATCACCTAAATAATCTTCAGGGATAACAACTTCTACAGCCATGATTGGTTCAAGGATTACTGGATTAGCTTTCTTAGCTGCTGCACGTAATGCCATAGAAGCAGCAACACGGAAGGCAGTTTCATTTGAATCGACATCATGGTATGAACCATCGTAAAGTTTAGCTTTGATATCTACTAATGGATAGCCAGCTAAGACACCATTTTCCATAGCATCTTTCAAACCAGTTTCAACAGCTGGAATGTATTCACGAGGAACAACCCCACCGACGATCGCATTTTCAAATTCGAAACCAGCACCTTCTTCATTTGGTGTAAATTCAATCCATACGTGACCGTATTGACCTTTACCACCAGACTGACGTACAAACTTACCTTCGGCTTGAGTGCCAGCACGGAAAGTTTCACGGTAAGATACTTGAGGCGCACCTACGTTAGCTTCAACTTTGAATTCACGACGCATACGGTCAACGATGATATCTAAGTGAAGTTCACCCATACCAGCGATGATTGTTTCGCCTGTTTCCACGTTTGTTTCAGCACGGAAAGTAGGATCTTCTTCAGATAGTTTTTGTAAAGCCACACCCATTTTATCTTGGTCAGCTTTTGATTTAGGTTCAATAGCGACTTGGATAACTGGTTCTGGGAATTCCATGGATTCAAGAATAACTAGACTCTTTTCATCACATAGTGTGTCCCCAGTAGTTGTGTCTTTCAAACCAACAGCAGCAGCGATATCTCCAGCGTAAACTTCAGAGATTTCTGAACGAGAGTTGGCATGCATCTGTAGGATACGACCAACACGTTCACGTTTGCCTTTTGTTGCGTTTTGTACGTATGAACCTGATTGTAAAACACCAGAGTACACACGGAAGAAAGTTAAACGACCTACGAATGGGTCAGTCATAACTTTAAATGCTAAAGCTGAGAAAGGAGCGCTGTCGTCTGCAGGACGTTCTACTTCTTCATCAGTTTTAGGGTCAATCCCTTTGATAGCTGGGATATCTAACGGTGATGGCAAGTAATCAAGAACAGCGTCCAATAGTAATTGAACCCCTTTGTTCTTAAATGCTGAACCACATAGTACTGGGTAGAATTCTACGTTAACTGTTGCGCGGCGGATACCTTCTTTTAACTCAGCTTCAGTGATTTCTTCACCTTCTAAGTATTTCAAAGTAAGTTCTTCATCAGTTTCAGCTACAGCTTCAACCAATTTTTCGCGCCATTCTTCAGCTAATTCGCGGTATTCTTCAGGAATTTCTGTTTCTTCGATCTCTGTTCCAAGATCGTTTGTATACATTTCAGCCTTCATTGTTACAAGGTCGATAATTCCTGTGAAGTCGTCTTCCGCACCAATTGGTAATTGGATTGGGTGAGCGTTTGCTTGCAAACGGTCATGTAAAGTTGATACTGAATATAAGAAGTCAGCACCGATCTTGTCCATTTTGTTTGCAAATACGATACGAGGTACACCATAAGTTGTTGCTTGACGCCAAACTGTTTCAGTTTGAGGTTCAACACCTGATTGTGCATCAAGAACAGTTACAGCACCATCAAGTACACGCAATGAACGTTCAACTTCAACTGTGAAGTCTACGTGTCCTGGTGTGTCGATGATGTTGATTCGGTGACCCTTCCATTGTGCTGTAGTAGCAGCAGAAGTGATCGTAATACCACGTTCTTGTTCTTGTTCCATCCAGTCCATTTGTGAAGCTCCTTCATGAGTTTCACCAATTTTATGGATTTTACCAGTATAGTACAAGATACGTTCAGTAGCAGTCGTTTTACCAGCATCGATGTGGGCCATGATACCGATATTACGAGTGTTTTGTAAAGAAAATTCTCTGGTCATTCTCCTTGTTTCTCCTCTCTTTACTATCTAGTTGCTAAAAATAAGGACACTATCTGAGGTCGACTTATAAAAGCCGACCAAACAGAGAGAATCTTACCAGCGATAGTGAGCAAACGCACGGTTGGCATCAGCCATTTTATGAGTGTCTTCACGTTTTTTAACAGAAGCACCTGTGTTGTTTGCAGCATCCATGATTTCTTTTGCTAAGCGTTCTTCCATTGTGTGTTCACCGCGCAAGCGAGCGTAGTTTACTACCCAACGAAGACCTAGAGTAACGCGGCGTTCAGGGCGAACTTCAACTGGTACTTGGTAGTTTGAACCCCCAACACGACGTGCTTTAACTTCAAGAACAGGTTGAACGTTTTTCATTGCTTGTTCAAACACTTCTAATGGATCGTTACCTGTAGATTCTTTGATCAAGTCAAAGGCATTATAGATAATGTTAGCTGCAATCCCGCGTTTTCCGTCAACCATTACACGGTTGATCAAGCGAGTTACTAATTTTGAGTTATAAATAGGATCTGGTAAAACATCACGTTTTGCAACAGGACCTTTACGTGGCATCCGTAACTCCTCCTTCCGAAATATTGTTCATAGTAATTACTTCTATATAGTAGAAGCAAGTTTCATTTGTTTAATAATTAAAATTAAGCTTTAGGTTTTTTAGTTCCGTATTTAGAACGGCTTTGTTTACGGTCGTTAACACCAGCAGTATCTAAAGCACCGCGAACGATATGGTAACGTACCCCTGGTAAGTCTTTTACACGACCACCGCGTAATAATACAACACTGTGTTCTTGTAAGTTATGACCAATCCCTGGGATATAAGCAGTAACTTCAATTAAGTTTGACAAACGAACACGTGCATATTTACGTAAAGCTGAGTTCGGTTTTTTAGGTGTCATTGTACCCACACGAGTTGCTACCCCACGTTTTTGAGGTGAGTTTACGTTAGTTTGAGTTTTCTTAAAGCTGTTATATCCTTTGTTCAAAGCAGGTGAATTAGATTTTTCCACCTTTGATTTACGAGGTTTACGTACTAATTGGTTAATTGTAGGCATTCCTTGTTTCCTCCTTCCCACGATTTGCGTCTAGTTCCACACATCCAGGTGGTTCTTTTTTTGTGATAAAAAATAAATGCAATGTCTGCATCCTTATCAAATATGCTTTGATAAACAGTCAGCACGTTTCTTCACAGAAACCTGTAGATAAAGCACCTTTGTTAGAATATCACGAATGAAAAAACATGTCAACAAGAGATGCAATTTTTTTTGAAAAAGCTTTATTGGAATAAAAAAGAATGGTATCTTTTTACCGTAAATCACGCTAAAATAGTGAGGAAAGCACGATGCTCAAACTAAAAAAAGGTGGACGCAAAGATGAATTTAAAACAATTAGCTGGCATTGAAGCCGCGAAATTCGTAAAGGACGGGATGATCGTAGGTCTCGGGACCGGTTCAACCGCCTATTATATGGTAGAAGAGATTGGTCGCCGTATGCGTGAAGAAGGTTTACGTATCACAGGAGTTACTACTTCAAATGCGACAAAAGAACAAGCGGAAAAATTAGGAATACCGTTAAAGAGTATTGATGAAGTCCCCGTAGTCGATTTGACAATAGACGGTGCTGATGAAATCAGTGCTGATTTTCAAGGGATCAAAGGCGGCGGCGCTGCTTTGCTTTTCGAGAAAATAGTCGCTACGTACTCAAAAGAAACGATTTGGATCGTTGATTCTTCTAAATTAGTCGATAAACTTGGGAAGTTCCCACTCCCAGTTGAAGTGATCCCTTATGGCTCCCAACAGCTACTTCATATTTTTGAAGAAAAAAGATTCCAACCCGTCTTGCGTACAGACGAAAACGGAGAAGTCTTAACCACAGATGGTGGTCATTACATCATTGATCTGCATCTAGAAGTCATCGAACAGCCAGAAAGCTTAGCTACCTATTTAGATGAACTTGTTGGGGTAGTAGAACATGGGCTTTTCCTAAACATGGTTTCTAAAGTAGTTGTCGGCTCAGAAAAAGGCGTTGAGATTCTTGACGCAATCCGTCGTAAATAAAGAAAAACTGCTTGATCATCCAATAAAAAAAGACAGCGGAAAATTTGCGAAAAAACTATCTTTTTGACGTACTTTATGCTACATTTTTACTGTTATATCCAGTTAGAAAATCACTGCTAGAAAGGAATCACCATGAAAATTATTGGTTATGCACGCACAACCATAAATGACGTTGATTTAACAACTCAGGTTGATCAATTATCTGACTTTGGTTGTCAAGAAATTTTCCATGAGACATATGAAGTGGAACAAAATGATTCTACTGCTGTTCATTTGGAGTCAGTGATCGCTGACATGCAACAAGGCGATGCACTAGTCATTTGCCAACTTCATCGATTAGGCAAATCTACGCGGCAATTAACAGAACTCACGCAATTATTCAAAGATCGCGGGCTGCACTTGATTAGTCTTGATGAAGGAATCGATACGCGCGAAATGGGAAAAATCTATTTCCAATTAATGGAAAACCTAGCAAACATGGAGTGCGCATTGATCAAAGAACGTACATTAGTTGGATTAGATGAAGCTCGTAAAAAAGGAAAAATCGGCGGAAGACCAAAAATCGATGCAAAAACGATCAAAAAAATCCGACGTCTCTATTATGAAAAAAAAGAAACGATCCAATTTATTTCTTCAAAATGCGGTGTTTCAGTTGGAACATGTTATAAATATATCAATTTACCTGAAAAAGAAATCGAGCAATTATGCATCTAATACCTAAAAACGAACAGTTGCGTGGGCACTGTTCGTTTTTTTATATTCTCTACTTGTTTTCTCATAGAATCTTATCTAATTTTTCGATGGAAATCTCTTCCAAAAAATTGTACAATAAAACAGAACTGAAAATTTCAGAAATATAAACCTATCTTAAAAGGAGAGCTAAACATGCCAAAATTAGTTTTTTCTCGTCACGGTCTTAGTGAATGGAATGCATTGAACCAATTTACTGGTTGGGCTGATGTAAATCTAGCACCAGAAGGAATCGAAGAAGCAAAAGAAGGCGGACGCAAAATCAAAGAAGCTGGAATCGAATTTGATGTTGCTTACACTTCTGTTTTAACTCGTGCAATCAAAACATGTAACTTGATCTTAGAATATTCAGATCAACTTTGGGTACCACAAATCAAATCATGGCGCTTAAACGAACGTCACTATGGTAAATTACAAGGTTTGAACAAAAAAGAAACAGCTGAAAAATACGGCGACGAACAAGTGCACATCTGGCGTCGTTCTTACGATACTCTTCCTCCATTAATGGAAGAAACTGACGAAGGTTCTGCAGCAAATGACCGTCGTTACGCAATGTTAGACAAACGCGATATTCCTGGTGGAGAAAACTTGAAAGTGACATTAGAACGCGCTTTGCCATTCTGGCAAGATGAAATTGCTCCAGCATTACTAGACAACAAAACTGTTTTAGTAGCTGCACATGGTAACTCATTACGCGCCCTAGCTAAACATATCGAAGGTATCTCTGACGAAGACATCATGGATCTTGAAATTCCAACAGGTCAACCACTTGTTTATGAATTAAATGATGACTTAACAGTTGCTAAAAAATACTACCTATAAAAAACACTATAAAAAAGGGACTGTGACACGATTTGTCACAGTCCCTTTTTTCGTATAAACGGTTTTCTCCTGCCAACTTCTCGGTCACAAGTCACAATATTCATCAAACATGAAAAGCTGTTTTTTGAAATTGTTCCTTGTGACTCAGAGTTAAACGGCAGATTCACAACCTCTTGGTAAACGGTGTTCAAAAGCTTACATTTGCAATAATAAGTCCAGCCAAGTCAAAAACATGAGGAGCTATTTTTGCTTGGATGTTCTTATTACTTAATGCAGGGCAGCTTTTTCATTTCCTTCTTATTCTGCTATCGCTGTTTCCAATCCTACTTCGATCATTTCATTGAACGTAGATTGACGTTCTGCAGCTGTTGTTTCTTCACCGGTGATCAAATGGTCGCTAACGGTCATCAAACTTAATGTCTGCACATGGTATTTCGCGCCTAAGTAATAAAGAGCCGCTGCTTCCATTTCCACTCCTAAAACGCCAAGTTCAGCTAATTGGAACGTCTCTGTCAAATCATCTTTGTAGAAAGAATCTTCCGAAAGAACATTTCCTACATGAACCGTATAGCCCTTTTCTTTAGCTATCTCATATGCTTTCAGTAATAGATTGAAATCACTGATTGGAGGAAAATGAAAGGCTTGGAAATTTTTTTCGATCATCGAAGAACTGGTCGCTGCACCTTGTGCTAGTACTAAATCACGAACATGGACGTCTTTTGACAATGCACCGCATGTACCTACTCGAATCAATTTCTTTACACCATACGACTGGATCAATTCATGGGCATAGATGGTGGCTGATGGCATTCCCATTCCTGTTCCTTGAACAGAAATACGTTCTCCTTTATATTTGCCGGTAAAGCCTAACATACCGCGTACCTGATTGTAACAAACTGGATCTTCCAAAAAAGTCTCCGCAATATATTTAGCTCGCAAAGGATCTCCCGGAAGTAAAATCTTATCGGCGATCTCGCCTTCTTTCGCTTCAATATGCACACTCATTTTATTGTTCCTCCTATTACAATAATGTCAATGTTTCTTTAACCAATGCTTTAAAAGATTGTTTGACTCTCTGAGTTGTTTCTACAACTTCTTCATGGCTCAGATTCGCTTGCATACCTGCTGCTAAGTTGGTAATACAAGAGATTCCTAACACTTTTAATCCGCTGTGAGCTGCTACGATGACTTCTGGAACAGTCGACATCCCTACTGCATCGGCTCCTATTGTCCGAGACATTCGGATCTCCGCAGGCGTTTCATAAGTTGGTCCAGAATAGCCCATATATACGCCTTCTTTAAGATCCAAACCTAGTTTTTCTGCTGCTGCTTTTGCTGTTGCTTGATAGTCAGGCGTATAAGCTTGACTCATATCTGGAAATCTAGGGCCCATTGCATCTTCATTCGGACCGATCAAAGGATTTTCACCAGTAAAATTGATATGATCGGTAATCAGCATCAAATCTCCTGGTACAAATGATTCGTTGACACCACCACATGCATTAGTCACAATGACTGAATGGGCCCCTAGTCCGGCCATCACACGTACTGGATAGGTCACTGTTTGCATGGAATGACCTTCATAGTAGTGGAATCTCCCTTGCATGGCTAACACTTTCTTGCCTGCCAGAGACCCATAAACTAGCTTTCCTGCATGCCCAACTACTGTCGAAACAGGAAAGAACGGGATCTCATCATAAGAAATCATTACAGCATCTTCGATTTCATCTGCTAATTCACCTAATCCTGAACCTAGAATCAAACCAAAATCAATTTCTTTTACTCCTTTATCAAGGATAAACTGGGTCGTTTCTTGTAACATCTCGCTTAACTTGGTCATTTGCTTTCTCCTATTTAAAAAGATTATTTTAATAATTTCAAGAAGCTTTCGCCATTTTCAGTCGAAGAAACACTAAAGTTCTCAGCAATCGTTGCTGAAATATCTGAATAATATCCTTGAGGCAATGCCCCTTGTTCTTTCATTTTTTTACTGTAAACCAATAACGGTACATATTCTCGCGTATGATCGGTACCAGTAAACGTCGGATCGTTTCCGTGATCGGCTGTAATCATTAGCAAGTCGTCTTCTTCCATCGCTTCAAGCAATTCTGGAATTCGTAAGTCAAATTCTTCAATCGCATGCGCATAGCCGACTACATCCCGACGATGACCGTATAATGCATCAAAATCTACTAAATTGGTAAAGCTGATTCCTGAAAAATCGTTTTTCATAACTTTCAGCAGCTGGTCAACGCCATCCATATTGCTTTTCGTGCGGACAGATTCAGTGATTCCTTGTCCGTTGAAAATATCGTTGATCTTTCCAACAGCAATCACGTCCTTTCCTGCTTCTTTCAAAGAATCAAGGACTGTGTGTCCGAATGGATTCAACGCATAATCATGGCGATTGCTTGTTCGTGTGAAGTCTCCTGGTTCACCCACGTACGGACGTGCAATGATTCGGCCAATCATATACGGATCATCTTTTGTTATATCACGAACGAATTGGCAAATCCGATATAATTCTTCTAAAGGAATGATTTCTTCATGTGCCGCGATCTGAAGGACAGGATCGGCAGAAGTATATACAATTAAATCGCCTGTTTTCATTTGGTGTTCACCGTAATCGTCAATAACAGCTGTTCCGCTATAAGGTTTGTTACATACGACTTTACGGCCAGAAAATTCTTCGATTTGTTTGATCAGATCATCAGGGAATCCATTAGGAAACACACGAAATGGAGTTTTGATATTCAATCCCATGATTTCCCAGTGGCCTGTCATCGTATCTTTCCCTACAGAAACTTCTTCTAATTTCGTCGCATAGCCTTGATGATCTTTCACTGATTCCACACCTTCAAGAGGACGGATCGTTCCTAAACCAAGCTGCTCTAAATGTGGAACGTTCAATCCTGCTTCTTTCGCAATGTGTCCTAATGTATCAGAACCAACATCACCGAACTTATCGGCATCTGGTGCTTCTCCAATTCCTACTGAATCCATGACGATCAGATGTACGCGTTTAAACATGATTATTCCTTCTTTCTTTTTATTTTTATTGCCTTTAAAACAAAAAGGGCGAGACGAAAAACACTTCCCGTAACCCACCCTTTTTATTCGCTAAAAGATTATTTTGATTTGATATAGTTCTTCCCGTTTGCTTTTGGACCAGAAGCTTTCCCTAAGAAAACAACCAGCACAATGATTGTCAGCAAATATGGAGCAATTTGCAGCAATACTGGCGGAATCGAAGAAATAACTGGTAATTGTGCGCCAATGATACTCAAGCTTTGAGCAAAACCAAAGAACAATGAGGCACCCATTGCCCCTAAAGGATTCCACTTACCAAAGATCATAGCAGCCATGGAGATGAACCCTTGTCCAACGATCGTACCAGCTGAAAAGTTACCGGAAATCGACTGAGCAAAAACAGCACCGCCCATACCGCCTAACAAGCCAGAAATCAGTACGCCTGAATAACGCATAGCATATACATTGATACCTAATGTGTCGGCAGCTTGAGGATTTTCACCAACTGAACGGAGGCGCAAGCCGAATTTCGTCTTGAAGATGATCACCCAAGCTAGGACAGCAATCAAAATAGCACAATAAGCAGGTAAGAATGTATTTTTAAAGAAAATTGGTCCAATGACCGGAATATCTGCTAATCCTGGGAAAGAAAAATACCCCAGATTCTGCGTGATGTTATCAGTTTGACCTTTACCATACCATGCTTTGATCAAGAAAACACCTAAAGCAGGTGCCATCAGATTAATTACTGTCCCGCTGATAATATGGTCAGCACGCAAACTGACTGTTGCTACTGCGTGAATCAGAGAAAATAGGATACCTACGACGCCACCCACTAAAATAGCGATCCATGGTGTCATAGAACCAAGTGATGGACTCATCGTCAAGTTGAAAACGATGGAACTAAAAGCACCCATGACCATGATTCCCTCTAGCCCTACGTTTACGATCCCGCTTCGTTCAGAAAAAGTTCCGCCTAGTGACGTTAGAATTAGCGGTGTTGAATAAACCAGTGTAGAAGTAAGGATCAAGGCAATTAATTCGATAGTCGACATTATAGTTCGCCCCCTTCATGGTTTTGATTCGTTGGTTTCGATTCTATTGTCGCAACGATCTCTTCTTGTTTTTTCCCTTGGAAGACTTTAGCCATGACGAAACGAATCAGGAAGTTGATCCCGACAAAGAAGATAATCAAAGCAATCGATACATTGACGATCTCAAACGGAACACCTGCTCCTGTCTGCATGCCAAGTCCACCGATCTTCAAAATACTGAACAAGATCGCTGATAAAAGAATACCGATTGCTGATCCAGAACCAAGCAAGGAAACAGCCATTCCGTCAAATCCAATAGATAGCGAAGTCGTTTGAACAAAGAAGTTTTGATACGTTCCTAATCCTTCAACCACACCGCCAAGCCCTGCCAAAGCGCCAGAAATGACCATCGACAAAACGATCGTACGTTTACTACTCATTCCTGCATACTCAGAAGCAAAAGGATTCAATCCAACAGAACGGATTTCAAATCCTAAAGTCGTTTTCTTCATCAGCAGCCAAACGAAAATAAGCGCGATGATTGCTAAAAATAATCCTGAGTTTACGCGAGAGCCGCCAAAAGCTTGTGTTAACCATGGTAACCGCAGTGAGGCATTTTGACTGATCATATTGGAAGAGTCCAAACTTGAGCGATAGCTTTCAGGCATCACTTCATGTAAAGCAAATGTGCTTACGTATAATAAGATATAGTTCATCATGATTGTTACGATCACTTCACTTGTTCCAAAAAATGCTCGAAGTAAACCTGGAACAGCCGCTGCCATCGCACCAGCTAAGGCACCTAAGATCACGCATAACGGAAGCAAAACAACTTTTGGCAGATCTGGAAACGCAAGTGCCACCCAGACACTGACGATCCACCCGCAAAGTGCTTGTCCAGAAAGCCCAATATTGAAAAACCCAGCTGAGTTAGCTACAGAAAAACCTAATGCTGTAAAAATCAACGGCGTTGCTTGCCTTAACGTTTCACCTATCCCTCTTTGCGAACCAAGGGCTGCATCTAGCATAGAAGAATAACCTTGGATGGGCTGAAAACCAAAAGCAGCCATCAATATCGCGCCTAAGATCAATCCTAAAACAACTGAAAGTACAGGCACTAATAAATTACGGAATTTTTCGCTGCGATCATTCATGTGCGCCAGCCCCCTTTTCTAACTCTTTTCGTGCTTCTTCTAAGGTATAGCCCGCCATCAATAGACCTAATTCATTTTCAGATGTTTCTTTCGGATCAACGATACCGACAATTTCTCCTTCATGGATAACAGCAATACGATCCGAAACATTTAAAATTTCTTCTAATTCGAAACTGATCAGTAACACTGCTTTGTATTTGTCCCTTTGTTCGATCAGACGTTTATGAATAAATTCGATCGCACCTACATCCAGTCCACGAGTTGGATTTGCAACAATCAACAGATCAGGATCTCGGTCGACTTCACGAGCGATAATTGCTTTTTGCTGATTTCCGCCTGATAAAGCTTTTGCGGGAACAAGTTCATTCGTTGTTCGAACATCATATTCTTCGATCAATTCTCTGGCATGTTCATTCATTACTGAATAATTCAGCATGCCGTTTTTACTGTAAGGTTTTTGATGATAGGTTTGTAGTGCGATATTTTCAGATAATGTCATATCTAGGACTAACCCGTATTTATGACGGTCTTCTGGCACGTGTCCTACACCATGTTCAGTGATTTTTCGGGGTTTTTTATTAGTGATGTCTTCCCCTTTTAGCTTGATATGTCCGCTTTCTGCCTTTCGCAAACCAGTCAAAGCTTGGATCAACTCCGACTGCCCGTTTCCATCGATTCCAGCGATACCAAGTACTTCGCCAGCACGAACCTCTAAGTTCAAGTTTTTCACGGCTTCTAATCCACGATTTTCTTTCACCACTAGATTTTCAATAGACAAAACGACTTCTTGAGGCTTCGCTTCTTTTTTCATCGTTTTGAATGAAACCGTTCTTCCAACCATCATATCGGCTAATTGTTGTGAGGTTACGTCTTTAACGTTGACTGTACCGATTCCTTTTCCACGGCGGATAACTGTACAGCGGTCAGCTACTGCTTTGATTTCATCTAACTTATGCGTAATCAAAATGATCGACTTGCCTTCTTTGACTAATTCCTTCATGATCACGATTAATTCATCAATTTCTTGAGGGGTCAATACAGCTGTCGGCTCATCAAAAATCAGTACATCTGCTCCTCGGTAAAGTGTTTTTAAAATTTCTACCCGTTGTTCCATTCCAACTGAAATATCACGAACGTAAGCATCTGGGTTGACTGACAATCCATACTGTTCAGAAACTTTTTGGATCTCTTTTCGTGCTTTTTTATGGTCAAGCATCCCTGCGCGACTAGGCTCGCTTCCCAACACGATGTTTTCTGTTACAGTAAAGGCATCAACAAGCATAAAGTGCTGATGGACCATCCCAATCCCTAATTGGTTGGCTTTGGTCGGACTTGTGATCTTTACTTCTTTCCCACGCATCAAAATTTTCCCTGATGTCGGCTCTAATAATCCGGAAAGCACGTTCATCAATGTAGATTTGCCAGCACCGTTTTCTCCAAGCAACGCATGAATTTCTCCTGCCTTTACTTGTAAATTGATGTTGTCATTTGCCTTGAATGTTCCAAATTCTTTGGTAATATTCTGCATTTCTATGACAATATTTTCTTGAACCACCTTTTTTTCACATCCTAACGATTTCTATCTAGGGCAACGATTGACTAAGATTCACGCTTAGTGAGCGTTCTTCTTTTGAAACAAACATTACTTCAGGGAGTTGTTCCCTTATCCAAACTGTCACAAGGCAGCTTGGATAAATGAACAATTCTTGTTCTAATCAAACCATAGCCTTGTCAAACATGTGTCTAACAAGGCTATAGAAATGGTTTTAGTTTTCTTCAGGAGTTTCTGGAACTTTTACGTCACCTGAAATGATTTTTTCTTTTGCTTCATCAACTGCTTTTTTCGCTTCGTCAGAAAGTTGTCCTTCTGTTAGACCAACACCGTCTTCTTTCAATCCATAAACAGTGTGTTCGCCGCCAGGGAATTTACCGTCCGCTGATTTTTGTGCCAAATCTTCTACTACTGTTCCAACTGCTTTCAGTGTAGATGTCAATGTGAAGTTTTTCTTTTCGCCGTTTAATGTGTATTCGCCTTCGTCTGATTGGTCGCGGTCAACACCGATAACCCAAACTTTTTTGTCGCCTGATTCGTTCAATGATTTTGCTTCTTGGAATACACCGTTACCTGTACCGCCTGAAGCATGGAAGATGATATCTGCGTTTTGTGCATACATACCTTGAGCAATTGAACGTCCTTTATCTGGAGCAGAGAAGTCACCAGCATATTGATTCAATACTTTGATTTCTTTTCCTAATTCTTTCGCACCTGCATCAACACCGGCTTTGAATCCAGCATCAAAACGATCGATTACTTCACCTTTTACACCGCCGATAAAGCCGACTACGTTTGTTTCAGTCGTATAAGCTGCTGCAACACCTGCAAGATAAGAAGCTTCGTTGTCTTTGAAAGTTGCAGATACAACGTTATCTAATCCATCGATGACATCATCGATAATAACAAAGTTCGTACCTGTATTGTTTGTTGCTTGTTCTTGGATCGCTGGTTTTAGTTTATAACCAATACCAAAAATCGTTTTGAATCCAGCATTCAATGCTTGGTCAATATTTGGGATGTAATCTGATTCATTTGAAGATTGGAAATATTGGAAGCCATCATTTCCTCGTGAAAGTCCTTGATCTTTCCCCCATTTTTCTAGTCCTTCCCAAGCTGACTGGTTGAATGAACGGTCGTCTACACCACCTGTGTCTGTGATCAATGCTGCAGTTGTTGTGTCTGATGAGCTTTTGCCACCGGATGAATCAGTAGAGCCGTTGTTGCCGCATGCACCTAAAAATAACCCTGCTGCTAGTGCGACAGCACCTAAACCAAATAATTTTGCTTTTTTCATTTCTGTAAAGCCTCCTAAAATAATTGTTTTATTTTTCAACAGTCAGCTGACTGAATGAACATGAGTTATAGATCTTTTTCAGTAAATGCATAAGGCAGCAGTGCACGAACGGTCGTTGCCTTCGTCACACCATTGTCTCCTACTAGCGTAACCGGCATATCAGGGGAACAGAATTCTGCCATTACTTGTCGACATGCACCACAAGGAGAGATAGGATCGGGGGTGTGCCCCGCTACGACTAGATGCGTAAATGTTTTTTCTCCTTCAGATACTGCTTTGAAAAAAGCTGTGCGCTCGGCACAATTCGTTAATCCAAATGATGCATTCTCAATGTTGATGCCTTGATAAATCTTGCCTGATTCCGTTACGAGACAAGCGCCTACCGGAAAATGGGAATAAGGAACATAGGCTTTATCTAACGCTTCAATAGCTGTGTTGATCCATTCTTGTTTGAGTTCTGCCATGAGCTTCTCCTTTGAAAAAATTAATAGCCTTCACCAGTTGAACCAGATACGATTGCTACTCCTGCGCTTGTTCCGATTCTTGTAGCACCAGCTTCGATCATTGCCATTGCTTCTTCTTCGTTATGGATACCGCCGGAAGCTTTGACACCCATTTCTGGTCCTACAGTTTCACGCATCAAACGGACATCCTCTACCTTTGCTCCGCCTGTTGAGAAACCAGTTGATGTTTTGACAAAATCAGCGCCTGCAGCTTTTGCTATTTCGCAAGCTCGGATGATTTCTTCTCTATCTAATAACGATGTTTCAATAATAACTTTGACAAGCGCACGATCTTTTGCTGCTTCAACAACTGCTTCGATATCTTTTTGGACTTGTTGATCATCCTTTGATTTCAAAGCACCGATATTGATGACCATATCGACTTCATCTGCACCGTTATTGATGGCATCTGTTGTTTCAAATGCTTTTGTCTCGGGTGTGTTTGCTCCTAGAGGAAACCCGATTACTGTACATACGGCTACTGGCTCACCTTGTAATTGTTCTTTCGCTAGCGCAACCCATGCTGGATTGATGCAGACAGAATAAAAATGGTATTTTTTTGCTTCTTCGATAATTTGCATCACAGCTTCTTTAGATGCGTCTGCTTTCAAAATAGTATGGTCGATCATTCGGTTTAGTTCCATTTCTTTTCCCCTTTTCTTTAAAACGGTAAAGTCCGCTTTTTTCCTTTATTCTGTGATGATGTCATGAATCAACGTTGGCTTCATTGCCGATTCACCAATTTCAATATTTTTATATAATAATTCAATGACAGAAGTGATTTCTTCGTCGTTACTATAGATCGTCAATAGTGACTCACCTTTTGTCACAGTGTCACCAATTTTTTTATGCAGTTTCAATCCAACAGCGTGATCAATATCTTCTTCTTTGGTTTTACGCCCAGCACCTAGCATCATTGCAGCAATTCCTAATTCATTTGCCACGATTTTTGACACAACTCCGCTTTGTTTAGCAGGAAGCTCCATTGTGTAGCGTGCAGTCAAAATTCGTTCTGGATGTTCCACGATCGCTGGGTCTCCCCCTTGATTTTGGATCATTTCTTTGAATTTTGCTAACGCTTTACCTGATTCCAGAGCTTCTTGAAGCAACGTTCTTGCTTCATCGGTTGTCTTAGCTTTGCCAGCAAGAACAACCATTTGGCTTCCTAAGGCGTAGCACATTTCTACTAGATCTTCTGGACCATTTCCTTGTAATGTTTCGATTGCCTCGACAACTTCTAGACTATTTCCGATAGCTTCGCCAAGAGGTTCTGACATATCTGAGATAACCGCCACTGTTTCTCGGTTAGCCAGTTTCCCAATGCTCGTCATGGTCTTTGCCAGACGTCTTGCATCTTCGATGTTCTTCATGAAAGCACCGTCTCCAGTGGTCACATCCAAAACGATTGCATCTGCTCCTGCCGCGATTTTTTTACTCATAATCGAACTGGCAATCAGCGGAAGAGAATCAACGGTCGCTGTGACGTCACGCAAGGCATACAATTTTTTGTCCGCCGGTGCCAAGTTTCCTGATTGACCAATTACCGCTACTTTACTTTCATTAACAATGCGTACAAATTCTTCATCCGAAAGCTCGATCTGAAATCCGGGAATTGCTTCTAGCTTGTCTAGTGTACCACCTGTGTAACCTAGACCGCGTCCAGACATTTTAGCCACTGTCACTCCGACACTAGCTACTAGGGGGGCTAAAATCAATGTGGTCGTGTCACCAACGCCACCTGTCGAATGCTTATCTACCTTTATTCCTTCAAGAGAACTCAAATCGATGACATCACCAGAATTAGCAATCGCCAATGTTAAGTTCGTGATTTCTTCATTTGTCATGTCTTGATAAAAAATTGCCATCAATAATGCACTGACTTGATAATCTGGAATCTTTCCATTCGTATAGTTCGTGACGATGTACTCGATTTCCTCTTTCGACAGCTCGTTTCCATCCCTCTTTTTTTCAATCAGATCCACCATTCGCATTGCCTGATCCTCCTTGTCTTCATTCGGTATTATACATTATTTTTAGGAAAGGTAAACCACTTTAGTAAACTGGTTTACTAAAAATAAAAAAAGCACTAACTAGCCTTTGTAAATGCTTACATAAGCAATATACCGCCGAGTTAGCCCTTTGTCAATACTTTTACGCTCTCACGAATAATTAATTTTGTTTCGAACACTTTGTTCGGAACTTTTCTTTGAGGAAATTCGATCGTATCGATCAGGAAACGTGCAGCATAAAATCCAATATCAAAACTTGGCTGCTGCACTGTCGTCAATTGCGGAATCATGTATTCTGACAGCTTTAATCCATCGAATCCTATGACTGAGATATCTTCTGGGATTTTTTTGCCCAATTCATCGATCGCCTGATAGCATCCGATCGCCATGGCATCATTCCCGCAAAAAATAGCCGTGATATCTTTATGTTTGAGTAATTTTTTTGATGCAGTATATCCACCTTGGACAGTCAACTCTCCATGTTCAACAAATTTCCCATTAAAAGGCAGGCCATGATCTTTCAGCGCATGACGATATCCGTTGAAACGTTCTTCTAATTGATAGTATCCAGTGGTTTCCTTCAGCATGCCGATCTTCGTATGGCCATTTTCAATAAACAGCGAAACAGCTTGATAGGCGCCCTCATATTCCTTTACGATAAGCCGTCCGTTATCCCGACGATTCAATCCGCGATCGATTAAAATGATTGGCATTTTTTGATAAAAACCGCTGTCTAATGCATATTTCTCAGGTAAAATATTTGGTGTGGCCAGCAAGATTCCGTCCACTGAGCGGTGGGAAAGCTCTTGTAAATACTTGATCTCATTTTCTTGGCTATGACGAGAATTGCATAACATGATCACATAGCCCAAAGGATTCAAATAGCTCTCTACACCTTCGATCAGTTTGGAGAAGAAGAAATCAGTGACATCAGGGACGATCATTCCGATGGTCTTTGAATGTCGATTGATCACATTTGAAGCGAAATAATCGGGCTTATAATGATGTTCATTCACGATCGACAACACTTTTTTTCTTGTCTTATCACTAAATCTGCTTCCTTTGTTATTCAAAATCTGTGAGACAGTTGTTACTGATACGCCTGCCATTTCTGCGATATCTCTGATGGTCAGCTTCATCCTATTGGCTCCCTTCTATCTAAATTCCCTATCAGTGTACCAAAACCCCCAAGAAAAGAATAGAGAAAAAAGGAAAGTATGTTTTTTGATAAAAACCTCCTTTATCTACCGACTTGGCAGCCTTCTATACAAGTTCTGTATCTTATTTATTTTATCGTAAAAAACAACGACTCTGTTCCTACTATTTCTTTTTGAAGAAAAAATAGTTCTTTGTTTTTAAAAACTTCTCAACAAAAAAAGAACTGATACGTACCCGTACATGCACGCCCAGTTCCACTCTTTCGTCGCTCCACTATTTTTCAGCTAGTTATTCTTTCACACTTTTGATGATATAATATCCTTTATCTTTTGTGACGATTTCTGCATTACCAAATGTTTCTTCCATTTTCTTTTGCGCACTCGGCGCTCCTTGTTTCTTCTGGATCACAATTGTCAGTGTACCGCCCTTCTTCAACCGAGGATATGCGCCTGTCAAAATTTCATGTACAACTTTTTTTCCAGCACGGATCGGCGGATTGCTTACGATAGCTGCATAGGTTTCTTCATGAACTGCTTCATAGATATTCGATTGATGGATATCAACATGTTCGATTTGGTTACGCTTTGCGTTTCCTTGCGCTAGACTTACCGCTCGTTCATTAATGTCGACCATTTCAACAAACCGCTGTGTCGCAAATGCCAAAGCTAACCCAATCGGTCCATACCCGCATCCCACATCTAAGATCTTTCCTTCATCAGGTAACTCTTCCCAATCGAAAGCATCAATCAGGACACGTGAACCATAATCCACTGTTTCACGTGAAAATACACCAGAATCTGTTACAAATTGAAAGGTTCTGCCTTTTAACTCAAAAGCCCATTGTTCAAAATCGTGCGCCGTATCTGGGCGTTCAGAATAGTAATGATTTGTCATGTCTTCCATCCTTCTCATTTCTTTCATGACAACAGTCTATCCTTTTATGTATCCGTGCGCAAGTCAAGAATAAGACTCCGTTTCTTTCTATTATAAAGATTATACAAAAAGATCGGCAATCTCTCTTAAGTGGTGGGGGTTGCGTTTATTTTGTGTTAAAATAGTTCCATTGATGGGAGAACGCAGGAGGCTAATATGAATGATCCAATGAACTACTACCGTGTGGCAAGAGAAGAATGGCGAGAATTTTATCGTAATGGGCAAGCACCTTTGACACAAGATGAACTAGATAATATCAAAAGTTTGAATGACCGCATTTCCATGCAGGATGTTCGAGATATCTATGTACCTCTTGCTCATCTGATTTATCTTTATATGAAAGAATTTGAATCTTTGTTCTTGAGTAAAGGTTTATTTCTTCATAAATACGTAGAAGTACCGCCTTTTATTATCGGGATCGCCGGAAGTGTAGCCGTTGGAAAAAGTACAACAGCCAGACTGCTGCAGACGATTTTGTCTCGTACCTTCAAACGAAGAAACGTTCAGCTGATCACGACTGACGGATTTCTTTATCCAAATCGTATATTAAAAGAGCGTGGAATCATGGACCGTAAAGGATTTCCTGAAAGTTATGATATGGAGATGCTGATCGATTTCTTGAACCGTGTAAAATCTGGTCAGGAAGAGATAAAAGTACCTGTTTACTCACATGATGTGTATGATATCATTCCAGACAAGTACGAATTGATCCAGCAGCCTGATATCTTGATCGTTGAGGGGATCAATACGCTTCAATTACCTGCGAATCAGCAAATCTACGTCAGCGACTTTTTTGATTTTTCTGTCTATGTCGATGCCGATCCCGTGCTGATCGAAAAATGGTATTTGGATCGTTTTGGTGCGTTACTGGATACGGCTTTCCAAAATCCAGAGAATTATTATTATCGTTTTGCTATCGGAGATCGTGAAGAAGCCTTTAAAATGGCAAAAGATGTATGGAAAAATGTGAATTTGAAAAATTTACAGGAATATATCTTGCCTACACGAGGAAGAGCCGATATAATTCTCCATAAAACTGAAAATCATATCATCGATTCGATTTTCATGCGAAAATATTAGCATTTTAAAATAGTTTGACTATTTTGAGATAAAATTTAAAGGGATAGGGGTAATAAATTTGACAAACGTTGCCGATATGACGAACGTTGAAAAGATTATCGTATTAGACTACGGTAGTCAGTATAACCAATTGATCACAAGACGTATTCGTGATCTTGGAGTCTTTTCCGAATTATTGAGCCACCGCATTACTGCAGAAGAAGTAAAAGCGATGAATCCAAAGGGAATCATTCTTTCTGGCGGACCAAACAGTGTATATGATGAGAATGCATTTGGGATCGATCCTGAGATCTTCAATTTAGGTATTCCTGTATTAGGGATTTGCTATGGTATGCAATTGATCACGTACAAACTTGGCGGTTCCGTAGAGCCTGCTAAAAACCGCGAATATGGGAAAGCCTTGTTAGAAGTAACAAGCGATCAAGCTGTCTTGTTTAAAGAAACACCAAAACAACAAACAGTATGGATGAGCCATGGTGACTTGGTAACTAAAGTTCCTGAAGGCTTTGAAACAGTCGGAACAAGCAAAGATTGTCCGATTGCTTCTATCCAAGACACAACACGTAATTTTTATGGTATCCAATTCCATGCAGAAGTACGTCATTCCGAATACGGAATCGAATTGCTGCGCCACTTTGCCTTTGATGTTTGTCACTGTGAAGGTAACTGGACAATGGATAACTTTATCGATATGCAAGTAGAAAAAATCCGTGAACAAGTTGGTGACAAAAAAGTCTTGCTTGGTCTTTCAGGTGGCGTTGATTCTAGTGTCGTTGGGGTTCTTTTACAAAAAGCGATCGGTGACCAATTGACATCTATCTTTGTTGACCACGGTCTGCTACGCAAAGGCGAAGCGGAACAAGTAATGGAAAGTCTAGGCGGAAAATTCGGCTTGAACATCATCAAAGTCAATGCAAGAGATCGCTTCTTAGACAAGTTGAAAGGTGTATCTGACCCAGAACAAAAACGTAAAATCATTGGGAATGAATTCGTATATGTTTTTGATGACGAAGCAACAAAACTTGCTGGTGAAGAAGGCGTCTCTTTCCTAGCACAAGGAACGTTGTATACTGACGTTATCGAATCTGGTACAGAAACAGCACAGACGATCAAATCTCACCATAATGTAGGTGGACTGCCAGAAGATATGCAATTTGAATTGATCGAACCATTAAACACATTATTCAAAGACGAAGTCCGTGAATTAGGGACTCAGTTAGGCATGCCTGATTCAATCGTTTGGCGTCAGCCATTCCCTGGTCCTGGTCTTGGTATTCGTGTTCTTGGCGAAATCACTGAAGACAAGCTAGAAATCGTACGCGAATCTGATGCTATCTTGCGTGAAGAAATCGCAGCTGCTGGACTTGACCGTGATATCTGGCAATATTTCACTGTTCTTCCAGGGATCCGCTCTGTCGGTGTTATGGGTGACGGACGTACTTACGACTACACAGTCGGTATCCGTGCTGTAACTTCAATCGACGGAATGACCGCTGACTTTGCCCGTATCCCATGGGAAGTCTTGCAAAAAATCTCTGTACGTATCGTAAACGAAGTAGCCCACGTCAACCGTATCGTGTATGACATCACTTCTAAACCACCAGCAACAGTGGAGTGGGAATAAAGAGCCAACATAATATGGAGGGGGAATCCCTATAAATCAACATTCTTCAATAGCTAAAATGCTTGATTTTCATTAAAAATAAGATGGTTCCCTACCAAAAGAGACTATAATATAAGTTAATTTGTTTCATTCTTATCATAAAAAGAAGTTCTCGAAAAACGAACTGTTTTCCGAGAACTTTTTTCTATCCATCTAAGTGCTCAAATCATATTCACGACGGAATTCTAAGGTTACCCTTTCTTAAACAAACTTTATGTTATCTGCACAACTTTTTGCAATTTTTTCATTGCTTCTTACGAAATCGTTGAACTCTCTTTAGCATAATACAAAGTGTAGATGAAGTCTGGTGCTTTACTCGTTTTGGTAAAAATGACTGGAAATCGTTTCTGGTTATTTTTGGCAAAGGCGAGGTGCAGGTTCGATTCCTGCCTTCTACGCTAACGATGTGGCTGAAGGGAACCTCCGATCTTGAATCGAAACGATCCGCAGTCTATTGTTTCACCAATGAAACAAAATCAACGTTCGTCCAAGCATTTCCTGAAGCCTTGCTATAAACCCCAATTTCACAAACACCTGTTGTAATTGGAATGTCTTTGATTGTAATTTTTGTCCATTCACTTGTTTTAACAACCGCAGTATTTAGTTCCGCTCCACCATAATTTTTGATATATAACTGATTAGTATCAAACTCTCCCCCAGACATTACATAGGCACTCAATGTGTAAGTTCCTTTGCTTATGCCACTAACATTTTGATAAGCTGATGCCTCGTATGCTTGATCCTGCCAAAAAGTTAGTTTGTAGTCCCCAAAAAAAGTGCCCGCTTCCGTTTTGATCGTACCCTTAGCGGTTCCTTGTTGAAACCAGGTTTGCCAATTGGAAGGACTGGTCGTTGGTCCATCGCTTTCGAAACTTGCATTTTTAACTAGATTTATTTGCGCCCCTGCTTGTTTAAACGCACGCAAGCTTGGCAAGGCGTTTCCAGCAAAATCAAACATCGCTTGGTTGTCCCATTCGTTTCCCATAGTGGATTGAACACTGAGATAATTCATACCTGCTTGTGTTGCCCAACTCACATTTCCGTTGTACCAAAGAGGTTCCCAATAGAAGAAGCCCGCCCCGCGATTATTCGGTACTGCCTGAATCCGATCGGCAAGATCCAGCAAATACTCTGCTTGTCCTGTCGGTGTTGGTTCATATCCCCCCGCAGCTGCTTCGGCTTCACCAAAAGCATTTGGCATAGTATCGGCATTCGCTGTTGTATGCCCATAAGCTGTTTCAACTACGATCACTTCTTTACCATACCGTTGGCTGATCGCATTCATATTGGTTTGAAGTTCATTCATTGAACCGTGCCAATACGGATAATACGACACTCCAATTAAATCAAATGACACACCTCGACTCGTGATTTCATCAAACCACCAAGTAAATGCTCCTGTATCGCCACCATCAGCTAAGTGGAGCATTACTGGAGTTGTTTTAGGTTGAGTGTCTCGAACAGCTTGGATACCAGACTTCAAAAAAGCAGCCAATCGATCAAATTCTCCCCCGCCTTCTCCCCAAGACTTGCCATAAGGCCAGAGCATTCCGCTATTCAGTTCATTGCCGATCTGAACCATATCAGGATAAACGTCCAGCTGCTTCATTTCCGACAGAACGTTCTTTGTATAGTCGTACAATGCCGTATTCATTTCTTCAAAGGTCAGACCTTGCCATGCTTTAGGAAGATTCTGTTTCCCAGGATCAACCCAAAAATCACTGTAGTGAAAATCCAGCAGCACCTTAAGTCCCAGATTTTTTGCTCGTTTTGCAAGGTCAATCGTCGTTTCCAGATCATTTGTCCCTGCTCCATAACTTTCTCCATTACTATTATAAGGATCCTGCCACAAACGCAGTCGAACATAGTTGACACCATTATTTTTTAAAATCTCTAAGGCATCTTTTGAAATATCGTCTTCATAATATTTTGCACCAGATTTTTCCATATCTGACAGGATCGAAATATCTGCTCCGCGAATAAATTCGCTGGCAGATGCTTCAACAGTTTTTGAAACAGCCCCCAAAGCCCCTAACACAGCTGCAAATAAAACAGCTTTACGCAACCAAATTCCCATTTTCATTATGGCTCCTCCTTTATTGAAATTGGTTCAGAATAAACTGAACAGCTTTTTCAGGATCTCTCGTTAATCCGATATATTCTGCTCCTTTTGTCGCAACCAGCTTGATTCCTAAGCGATCGGTGTCTTCTTTGATATCATCATAGTAAGAATTGACTTGCGGTGCTAAGACCACCATATCAAAATCCTGCAGCATTTCGTAATGAGAACCATAAGCACCCGCCATTGCACTGATCGGTGCTTTCGATTCAGATGCACCTTTTTTTAAAGCATTAGCTAACATCGCACTTGTCCCTGCGCCAGCACAAAGTACCAACACATTGATTTCTTTATTTGCATCGCTGATAACTTGACTCGCTGCCACAGGTACTTCCTCACGTACATCGGCAGAAGCACCTTCCTCGGTTGCGATCACCTCTGCTTTTTGTGCTTCTTTCTCTACTAAGACAGCATCGTATGCTTTGCAAAATGGTAGATAGATCAGGAAGTCAACGACGATTAGAACCGCTGCTAGAACAAAAGCTAAGATACCCATGCCCGTTCCTAGAACCAAACCGATCGGTGCTGGAGTTGCCCAAGGCAAAACGTACATAAAGCTGTTCATGCCCAATACATCGACAAAAAACTTGAACAGGCAAACGTTTACAACAGGTGTTAACAAAAATGGAATAAAAAAATAAGGGTTCAAAATCATGGGTGCCGCAAATAGCAATGGTTCGTTGACAGCGAAACTTACTGGAATAAAGGAAGCTTTCCCAACTGCCTTCAACTGCTTAGACTTAGCAAAGAGTAGGAAGATAAAAGGAACAACCAATGTTGCCCCAGTTCCTCCCATAGTTCCTACAAAATTCCCTAAACCCACCGTCAGTACTTTAGAAGCTTGTTCACCGGAATTGAACAATTGCAGATTGGTTTCCACATTGGCATAGATAATTGCCGCAATTGCCGGCTCCACGATCGACGGTCCATGAACACCGACAAACCAAAACAGCGCCATCGCTCCCCAGATAATAGCGATTCCTAAGTACCCGTCAGCTGCTGTAAATAGCGGCTGCAGCACCGTAATGATTGCTTCTGCAAATGAGATTTGGAAGATTTGTCGAATGCCTAAATCAATTAAAACGGCCGCAAATACTGAAAAAGAGAAAGGAAAAATATCTCGGAAGGTTTGCGAAATCGTTCCAGGAACTTCTTTAGGCATTTTAATGGTAATATCTTTCAGCACACAAAACTTATATAAATTAACTGTTAAAAATGCAGCGACAAAGGAAGCCAGTAGTCCCTTTGTCCCCATATATTCCGTTGAAAATCCACCTTCAATCGGAGAGACGCTTAACAACAGGAAACTTACCACAGAGGCCAGCATCACAGAGGTGGTGTTGATTACTTTGTTTTTCGGTAAGCGACGATTCATCGAATCAGCCAAGCAGCGAGCAGTGGTTGCTGAAACGAGTAACCCTACAACACCCATCGAATAATTATAGACTTTCCATAGCCATGTGGAGACAGATTCAGGCCATTGGTAACCAAAAATCTCAGGAACCGCAGCAATCAAAATGAAAATGCTTGAAAATAAAATAGCTGGCATCGCTGTTAAAAATCCGTCACGAACGGCTCCTAAATAACTATTACGTGAGATTTTTTCAAAAAATGGTTTCCCTTTTTCGATTTGTTTAATGATTCCATCCATAGCGTTCTTCTCCTATCCTTGATTCTGTCTGTACAGTACAATAAAGTCTTGAATCAGATCTCTCAGCAATAAAGTGGTCATTAAATGATCCTGCCCATGGATAAAAATGAATCCCATCTCCATCTCTTTCCCAGATGCTTCTTCCGCTAAAATTTTTGTTTGCGAATTATGTGCAAGGGTTAAATTTTCGTCGGCTTCTTTCAACGCCGAATCAACATGTTCAAAGTTTCCTTGTCTTACTTCTTTCAATAATTTCAATAATGTACTGCGAGCGTCGCCTGAATATGCAACGATCTCAAAACCAAGCATTTGTAATTCCTCTTTATTCATCTTTTCTTCCTCCATTATCACTTATTAAATAATCGTTTTGGTTTCACTGACCAACTTGTACCAGTAAGCTGATTCTTTTGGGTAACGCTTCTGGGTTTCAAAATCAACATAAAACAAGCCATACCTTTTGTTATACCCATTTGTCCATGAGAAAAGATCCATAAGCGACCACAAAAAATACCCCTTCACATTTACCCCGGCTGTTATCGCCTTGCTTAAGGATTCCAAATAGACTCTCAAATAGTCGATTCTCGGCTGATCCATAATAATGCCATCTTCAAACTGATCTTTATACCCCATCCCGTTCTCAGTGATATAGATTTTGTTGTAATGTGGGTAATCGCTTTTAATTCGCAGCAACAAGTCATATAGACCTTCTGGATAAATCAGCCAGTCCCAATCAGTTCGAGGAATTCCTTCTTTATAAATACGTTCTCCGATTCCCTTCACTTTATAAACAGAGGTCCCTTTTTCACCCGTACCGTTATGATGGATTGCATTTTCTCCATCGTAAGCTTTGACAAAATGGCATTGGTAGTGATTGATCCCTAAGTAGTCATTACGCGTGGATGCTTTTTTCAATTCAACGAAATCTTCTTCAGGAAAATGATAGCTGGCCTGATTTGCTTCACATATCTCATCAAGAGCAGTCAAGGTTTCAGTTGAATAATAGCCTAAATAGGTAGCATCTAATAAGAAACGGATCGACAATGCATCGTCTAAAAAGGCAGCATGCTTATCTTCCGGCGCGTCTGTTGCCGCATATTTCGTCTCTAATGAGTGAACTACACCAATTTCACCCGGAAGTTCGTTTTCTTTGAAATAGTTCACTACACGGGCATGAGCAACCATCATATTATGAAGACAGGCGACGATCTTTGTAAAATCATATTTGATTCCTGGTGGGAAAACACCTAACAAATATTGATTGGTTGCAACTGGATAGATTTCATTAAAGGTACTCCACACCTTGACTTCTTTGAATTCATGAAAACAAAAAATGGCATAGGAAACAAATGCTTCTATTGTTTCTCGATTCAAAAAATCTCCATGGTCAAACAAACGTTTAGGGGTATCAAAATGATGCAACGTCACAAACGGCGTTACGTTTCTTTTCTTACATTCTTCGAACACACGATGATAAAAAGCGATTCCTTCTGGATTTGGTTTCCCAGCTCCATCAGGAAAAATGCGGCTCCAAGCAATGGATAATCTTAGACCATTTACACCAAAACGTTCACACAATTCAATGTCCTTTGCATATTGATGATAAAAATCACTTGCCGGATCGGGACTGAATCGCCCTTGTTCCTCTAAAAAGTCATCCCAAGCAACAGCGCCTTTGCCACCTTCCTTAGTGGCTCCTTCAACCTGATAGGCTGCTGTGGCTCCGCCAAAAATAAAATCTTCTGGTAATTTAAGCATGTACATCTCTCCTCAAATCTATAATCAGTTTTCGCTCTTTCTAACTGATTGCATTGTAAACGCATCCAAAACATTTGTCAACAAAAACAAACACAAATAATCATAAAAACCAGAAAACAGCAATAAAATCTATTGTAACAAACATAAAAACCACCCTAAATGTTTACTTTTGTTCGAACTAGATTGACTGTTGTCCGTTTATATGATAGATTATCCTTAAATTAGAGGTGAAGACAATGTTGAAAAAAGAAAGATTGCTTACTATCGTAGAAATGGTCAATAAAAAAGGAATCCTTACCGTTAATGAAATCATCAATCAATTAGATGTTTCTGATATGACCGTTCGCAGAGATTTAGATGAATTAGAAAAATCGGGCAAGCTGCTGCGTGTCCATGGAGGGGCTCAAAGTCTTTCCTACACTTTAGATCAAGAACTTTCTCACACTGAAAAAGCCACTCTGCAGATTCAAGAAAAAAAAGAAATTGCTGCCACAGCAGCCTCCTTGATTCACGAGGGAGAAACGATTTTCTTAGGACCAGGTACAACAATCGAACTATTGGCGACGCATTTACTGAACAAGAAAATTCGGATCATTACAAATAATTATCCAGTTTTTGATATTCTTGCTCAAGCAGATGGACCAGAAATTCTACTGATTGGCGGTGATTTCCGGAAAAATACCGGCGCATTTGTCGGACCGATCACCAACGACAATTTAAGAAGACTAAAGTTTACAAAAGCATTTATCAGTTCAAATGGCGTTCACAACGAAGCGATCTCTACTTACAGTACCGAAGAAGGAGAAGCACAGCAGATCGCTCTAAATAATTCCCGTAAGAAATATCTACTCGTTGATAATAAAAAATTCAATCGAGATGATTTTTATGTGTTTTATAATTTGCATGATTTCGATCTGCTCATTACGGATCGCCAGATCTCGCGGGAGGTTCAAGAGCACTATGCACAATATGTCGATCTGCAAATTGCTGATTCAACCGAAAATACCACTATAGGAGCGTAACTATGAAAGGGATTATATTTGATTTCAACGGAACAATGTTTTTGGACTCTCATCTGCATGAAGCTGCTTGGCTGCATATGATACATGATCATACAAAAGATGGTTTATCAGACGAGGATATTTTAAAAAATATTCATGGTCGGACGAATACGGAGATTTTGAAACATTTCATTTCAGAGCATTTGACCGCCTCTGAGATCGCCGTATTGTCAGAAGAAAAAGAAAGCTATTATCGTATGCTTTGCTTGCAAAATGAAAACGAGCTTCAGTTGACAAAAGGGCTTGAAGCGACTCTTGACCAGCTGACTGACCAACAGATTCCATTAACGATTGCCACGGCTACTGTCAAAGAGAATGTTGCTTTTTATTTTGATATTTTCGATTTAGCCCGCTGGTTTGACTGGGACAAGATTGTCTATGACGACGGCTCTTTCCCTGGGAAACCGCAACCGGATATTTTTCTTAAAGCGGCAGACAAACTGAGCTTAGCTCCGGCTGATTGTCTTGTTATCGAAGATGCTTACTCAGGATTACTTGCTGCCAAACGTGCGGGGATCGGAACAATTATTGCAATTGATCCATTCGGTAAAAACAAAACAGTATTTGAACAGGCACAGCTAAATAAAGATGGAACCATCAAAGATTTTACTGGTTTTTGGACAGAGCACCTGTCTGCCACATCCGTTAATTCTTAAACGATTCAACTAACTACCAAAGAAAAGCAACTGAAATGCACACCTCCTTTTATAAAAAACTGCCAGTGAAACGACATGAAAGATACACTGCTATATCCTTAGTGAAATATAGCAGTGTATCTTTGACTTTTTCATTCTTTTAACCATATGACGCGTTCATCTCTATCTATAATTAACATTAAAAATAGTGTTTTCACATTATTTCTCAAACCAATCTTAAAAATCATCAGGAGTACTTTTTTGATATACTTTTATTAATGCTGGGCGTAATGGTTAAAAGATTTCCACTAGTTCCTCTCCACCAAGCTGAGTTGAAAAATGCTTATCTGTAAACAACATAGACAAAGAGGAAATAAACGTTTCCGTATCTTTCTCTGTCCCAAGGATATTAATTAATTTTCCTACTAGGTAAGTATCATTAAACTTAAGATCTGCCTTCACATCAAAAGTTTTGATAAAAGCTTTTATCATGCGTACAATTTTGTCTTTATCGCCATAATTGATTTCACCACTCATATCAATATAGTCACTAATCCCTGAAGAAATAATGGCAACTGCTTCTTCTTTCGCCTTATCAGATAATTCATTTAATGACTGGGATTGATTGATGACTTCTTGAGTTTTATCTGTTACGTAATCTCTCATTATCCTATCGGCATACTCCGCAAAGTAATCTTGAAAAAATTCTTCTACAGGGTAACCAACTTCGTTTTCCCAACCAGGAGAAATTTCATTATCAGTACTTATTAAATCTATTAAAAACCAACCCGTTCTCTGAGTGTTGATTCTATAATATTTTTAATTTCCTATATAAATCAAAAATATTATAGAATCAATAAGCTAATTAAGAAACAAACTTTAGAAACTCTAGAAGAACTTCTGAATTTATATAGAAGTGTGTAGCTACTTACTAAATATACAAAAGTTAAAATAAAATACTCTGGATACTCTTTATACTGCATTAAAGTTAGTAATATTAACAGCAAAGATATCGAAAAAACAATAACATAATATGTGTCAAAATTTTTCATAATAAGAACTCCCTTACTGTTGCATACTAACATAATCCAAAAACTCTTCTACTTCAGCTAAAGACATTCCACTTTCTTTAGTCCAAAAAACAGTTTTTTCTATCGATCCTTCTCTGTAAACTGTAAATGTCGGAGTCGAGTTAATTGAGTAGCGACTCTTGAATTCTTTCCACTCATTTTCATCTTCTCTAACTTTTGCTACATTCACGTAATAAATATTTTCTTTTCCCTTTTCTACCAGCATATCGAATAGCTTCCTGCTTTTGATGATCGATTTCTTGTGCTACATCTAGTAAATTTTCATCAATTTCTATATCATAAAGTATTTCACTAGTGTCTACATCCACAATATATACTTTTTATCAGTAGCAATTTTTGAGTAATCCGTTAAAATGATCTCAGTCTCGTCACTTTCATCAGTATAAATATACGTTAACAATGAACTCACCTTTTCAATCGGTGTTAGCTCTAAGCCTACTGTATTTTTTACTATTGAGTCATTATTTACCACCATAACTTCGTACTGTATATACCATCCTATTTGGTTTCCATCAATATCAGTAATTGGCTCACTAGCTAATGGAGTCTCCGGAACAATATTTTCCTGATATTTCTTAAACTCTTCTGTAGCACGAAAAAGGTTATCATGTTCCTCACTTGAAACTGGTTGAGTCATAGAAAATGTTACTTGGCTAAACAGAGGAAAATAAACACTACAATCAACAAAGTATAAAAAAAAGCCCTTCTTTTTCATTTTTTATCTTCCAATCACAAATTGAAAAACTTATTCCTGCAACTTTGAGTCTAGTATCACAATCGACTGACTACAACTATTCATTTACATTCTACTTTAAGTTCCTCCTTAACCATTAATTTTATTAAAGATACTTGTAATAGTGATTCTCACAAAATTTCATGAAAAATACTTTATTACTGTATCTAAAATTCCAATACACAACTTATCGACTATTATCTGAAAACCAAAACTTATTATTCCTTGATGTTATTCTAGCAATAGTAACTGCTTTTTTATTTTTTTGCATATTTTTTCGGCGTTACTTTTTAAAGTTAACTTTTTCGACAAATAGAAAGAGATACGAATCACTGATTTTTTTGAAGAAAAGAAATGGAGTGAGCTGAACGTTAGAGATATTGGGAGCTTTCGTAACTGCTTATTAAACGATAATGGTTATTTGCAACCGTATTGCTCGCTTCTACATGAAATATTTCATGAAATATTTCGCAAAACCTTTGATTATGTAGTTACGTTTCCATTCTTGACTAAAAATGTTTCAAAAACGAACAAAGGTGTTAAAAGGTAAAGTGATCAATACTACTGGTCAAAATAAGAGGTTGAAAGGGAATTGAAAAATAACTACAGATAATACTTTTATAAACGTACGTGCTTTGTGGTTCTGTAGTTAACTATATAACTGGAATTAGGGAATGGTATCAATTTGAAAAGAAAGATTCTACCAATTTATCATATGTTAAAAATGGAAAATCAACAGCAGTTCTTTCGGAAACCTTACACAAAAACCGATTATTGAAAATAGCCGAAAAACGTTTTTCGGCTATTTTTTTAATTAAGTTTCCTTCTTCTTACCTTTTCCCACTATTCCGTTTCACATCTTTGATGATCTTCAGCGCACGTTTTCGTGTTTTGATATTTGGGCTTTTCAAGCGGCGGTATGCACTTGAGATATCTGTTTTTTCCATATGGACGACCCACTTTCTTCTTTGATTGTAGTCATGCTAAAAAACACAAATCGAAACAATTACGATTTGTGTTTTAAATGGTATCAAAAGTTAAAATGAAAGTCAACTTGTTAAAACAGTCGATCAGACTAGCTGATTGACTCCTATCTCTGGAAATAAATTTTCATTATTACGTTTTAGCTACCTAAAAAAGGCCCTCTTGTCCGTTAACTTTAATATCTATTGTTATAGCTAGTTTACCTATTGAACGTACTGTGTGTTCGATAGAACACTAAAAAAGAGGCTGGGACAGAAGCGTTTAACTCCAAGAAATAAGAAGAAATTCACGAAAATTGCTTTTCAAATTTTTGTGAATTTCAGCTTATTTCCGAAGGAGTTGCTTCTGCTTCCGCCGTTTATACGTGTTTAGAGCGTGAGACAAAAGTGTTCTTTACTTTTGTCTCACGCTCTTTTAAACTATTTCGAAGTACTAAACTTATGAAGTAAGAATACCTAAGCCAGAGCCAATGTGCTCGCCTGCAAGCAATTGCTCTTTTGCTTGTCGCTGTAAACTCGTACTTTCTGGATAATCATGTATTTGGGCATCTACTCGTCCAAAGATCCAAGGGACTCCACTATCGTCCTGTTCATCAACTGATAATAATCGATAATCGGCTGCAAAAAGACAGATTTTTGACTCTTTTTTCAACCATTTAGTAAGATTGGGTGATAGTAACCAAGTATCTGTGTACATCACTTGGTAATGGTAATCAGGAAAATAAAGTTCAAAAAAACGAATGGCACTTTCGTAACTATCTCTTATCTTATTCTGAGATAAATCTGCATCGGAAGGAATATGAAGAGAAAGGCACTGCTTTCCTTCTAATCTTAGATCCGTGTACCCTTTCGGAAAATATGTCATTTCGTACTCCAATTCACCAATCCGAAAGATCAAGCCACTAGTGTAATGCCAAATCCAAAAACCACGGTCAAAGCGATAGCTTCCTGTTACTTGGAAATGTTCATGAATAAATCTAGTAAAAGCATTCATTGTTGCCAAATAGATAGTTCTTGGAATCTTCAATGGTTGATAAATTTTTTTCCAACTTTGAGAAGCTGCATATAGATAAATAGCTAATGCTGCAAAAGGTTCCTCTTCATAGACTTTGTCTATTTTCTTTGCAGTCGCCTTTGCTTTATTAGGATCCATTAGTTCATGACTATATTGCTCAAACACCTCATCAAGGATGTTTTTTGCTTGTACAATCATTTGCTCTATAACGACTTTGGGAAGAGTTAAAGTTTCTGCCAGAATTTGGATTTCATTGCTTATTTTCTTCATCAAATTTCCCCTTTTCATATCTTTGAACCTCATTGTTTAAATGACTGATTATCCGGACACCATATGGTATAAACATACTTTTATTGTACACTAACTATAAAACTTAAACTTTCTATGAAGAAAGAATATCTGTAAGACTTTCAAGGAAAGCATTGACCATCTCAGGAAAGTTTATTCAGTTACCATCATAAACAAAATTTTTTGATAGAATAAATATAAAATTTTTTTGAAAGTTCCTTTCCACATTTTTGTGTGAATTTGACTTAATGCTGAGAATCTGGCTTTTGAACACCTTGAATTAGAGGTTGTGACAAAAATCTTGTCATAACCTCTTTTGGCACATATATTTGTCCTTCTATTCTAATTTTTGACGAACAACCGTTAAATAATGTTGCAAACCAACCGTCATTACCCACGCAACACCTAAACCGATGAAACTTCCTATGACGATCCCTAAAAAACGATATTCGATCAAAGAAATCAAGTATGCTCCACGAATAAGTGTAGATAGCATCAACGCCATCGGATTAAGAAAAATATTAGCAACTGCATAATTTCTAGCAACTAGAAATTGTGCGATTCCATATAGAAAAGTGATCAGAAAAATGGTCTGCAACTGCGTAAACGGCACAAATGACAAGAATGCCGACACACATAACCCACCCATCGATCCAATCAGATATTGGACTTGTCGATGCTTCATCGCATCCAAGTTTTCTGCTAGCAAAATCGATGCACATGACAAGGTCAACCAATAAGGATTATGCAGATTCAAGCCGTGACTGACATAAACGGAAAGAAATAAGGCAGCGCTGTAGAAAACAGAATCAATGATCACTAAAGGCTCTTCGTGAAATCTTTCTTTTAAAGTTGCTTTTTCAATTGTCTGCTCAGGCCGTGAATCCAGTAATTTTGTAATCACTGCCGCAATCAGGGCAAAAACGACACCCATAAAAAAATAAAGTGAGACGATCGGTAATTGAGCGATTGGCAGCTGCATGCTCGTTCCCATGGCAGAAAGCATCGCAAAAAACAAGCCACCTGGTTTAGAAATATGGAATAATCGCAACACGAATCTGCTGGAAAAAGCAACCAAAGCTACGGCAAATGGTTCAAGCCATAAAACATAAGTCGATAAGATCCCCAAAACGAAAGCAACCAACAGTCCGCAACCGATCAGAAACATACGTTTCAGCAAATATTTCATCGGTATGTTTTGATAATAGAAAAAAGTAAAGATCCCTAATGATGAAAAACTTGAAATCAAAAAATCATGATTTATGTAACCTAACCATAATACAATAAAGATAAGTAGCATCAGATTCATGATACGAAAAGGATTATCTTGTATTTTATTGAAACGAAAATAAGTCTTGAACAATCTATCCCTCCTTCCTAGTAATTGGAAAAAAAGCTGAACCAAGATGAAATGCCAATCCCGTTTGTCAGCATTACCTAGTATAACAACTATTTCTTGATTTTTCATAAACTTAGTATCAAAAAGTAAACAACTTGGAGAAATTAGAACAAAAAACGAACATTCCGAGTCGTTTTGACAGAAAAAAGATAGCAACTTTTCCAAGCAACTCGCTATCTTAGCTTTGTTAAAGAAACCGGATTCCCAACAAAAAAAAGCTTCTAATTTTCGTACGATAACTACGTTGGTCCTTAAACTTCATACTTTTTTATGATTTTTCAGCGGTTTTCGATGGTATACTTTTTAAATGGAGGAGATGTCTATGCGGTATGTATCAAAATTTTTATTAGGGATTTATTTATTCTTTCTATTATGGTTGATTTTATTCAAGCTATCATTTAATCTTCCACAATTTCTCACTTATTCTTACAGCAATGTCAATCTCGTCCCTTTTTCTACTTTTTCTTTTGAAAATACGACGGTATTACGTGAGACCACTTATAACTTGATTGTCTTTTTTCCTTTTGGGGTGCTTTTGAATGTCAATTTCAAGAGACTTTCTTTTTCTAAAAAATTAGGGATTATTTTCCTTGTAAGCTTCTTGGCAGAATTGATTCAATTCCTATTCGGTATTGGCGTAGCGGACATCACTGATTTGATAACTAATACAACAGGAGGACTGATAGGTTTATGGGCCTATCAACTTCTAAACAAACATCTATCGACAAATAAGTTAGACCGTCTAGCCATTATTTTGGGATACATTTTATTCTTATTTCTGATCGTAGCTTTTTTATTTTTGACCCGAACTGTCCGTCTTCAATAAAATCGTTCGTAAAAAAAGACCGTAATAGACACATTCCAATGTGTATCTATGACGGTCTTTTTATTCAGTCATTGGTTTAAAAAAATCTATTTTCATCTCTAATCTACTATATTATTGCAGCAGGACGACTTGCAGTTTGAAACTGACAGGCTATATTCCCCTTATTTAACAAAAAGGGTTTTTTTTTAGCTTAAAGGCTTAAAATCTTAACATTCTTCCTAGTCAATATCTCAATCTAGAAAGGAATTCCGTCTTAATTTATACCCTACTCAGGTATATTATTTTTCTATAAAAAGCTTGTTTTATAAGTAATTACTTTATATTTTCTATGGTTTTTCTCCTTATTTAGGCTCCCTTCTCCTTGATTCTGCCAGTATATTCTGCCTGATCCTACTTTTTGAAGGCATTTCAAAGGAAAAAAACAGTAGTTTTTAGAAGTAGTAGAGAAATCTGAGACACGGTATTTTCTGTGTCGTTATTTTTTAAGTATAAAATAACAAAAGTGTAAAATGAGATATGTTATTTTTTTATTCCAAAAACCACACCGTTTTATACTGTTTGAAAACACGTTAATATTTATTCATTTCTGTTGTATATCTCCTATCAAAAGAAATCTATACGCCCTTCTTTGACTAATTTTTTATTTTTATCTCTTACGAAGTTATCCACTGTGGAAAAACTAACTATCTATTTTTCGATACACTTTTCTAAAAATTAAATTTTCCACAAATAAAAACACGTTTACAACAGAATCATACTGCTGTAAACATGCTTTTCTTAAATAGATAGAACATCAGATTACATAAAGATGTTTATTTTTTTATTGCTGTGAATAATGTCAAAAATCCTACGACACCAACTACTGTCCAAGTCAAATGACCTTGATCCAAATAAATAAGCATCGTGACAAAACTAGTAATCAGTCCTACATGAATTCTTTTTTGATCCATCTGCATCCCTCTTTGAATACTAGTATCACTCGGATATTTGATCGTTTATTTATTTTTTCTATATTTTTCTCTTAAATTTTAAACACGGATCATTTTACCGATATTGTGATTCGATGGTACGACTTGGGATGATCCAAGCAGCTAGAATCACGATGTTTGCGATCAGCACGGCTACTGGCGCTACTAAATACCCTAAGACAATTCCTAACACATTCAAACCAATCGATAGATACGATTTCTTGTAATTATTCAACATCGCCTTCAATGCTTTCTCGTGGCCTTTATTTGCTTTGACAAGTTCTTTTGCCAAGATATAATACGCAATATTAGCGGTCAAGGTAACAAAACCATAAGTCATTTCTGGAGCCAGGCTATTGATGTACTCACTGATCCATGAAGTTGCAAACGGAAAAAGCGAAAGCGCAAAAACAAAGAAACTGTTCGCCCATAAGACCCGTCCATTTATCTTATGTACAACTTGAAATAAATGATGATGATTGTTCCAATAAATCGCTAAAATGATAAAACTGACAATATAGATAAAAAATCGGTAACCTAATGCAGCGAGCGCCTCCCACGTGTCTCCGTTAGGTTCATGAAGTTCTAAAACTAAAATAGTCATGATAATCGCGATTACAGCATCTGTAAATGCTTCAAGACGATTTTTAGGCATGATATTCTCCTCCTTTTCCGCTCTATTTTAGATGATAAACCAGAGAAAAAGCAATTGTTTGATCATTTAAGTAGATGAAGTAAAAATCAGTCTTCAGTTGGAGGTGTTTTTAAACAATCCCTGTTATACTTTTTCTATAGTAAAGAATGAACAAGAGGAGGGTTTTGTATGCGTCAAAAAAATATGTTCTTAAATATCTTCATGGTTCTTTTAGTGCTAATTGCAGCTAGCTTCGTCATCAGTCTTTTTGTCAGTGTCCTAAGCGGGCTTTTATGGTTTGCGGTCAAAGTTCTAATCCCAATCGCACTTATCATCTGGCTTGTTCGCTGGATCAAAGGAAATACACATAGAAAAAACTATTATTAATGTATGATACCATTCACTTCATTATGATATAACTTACTAAAAAAATAGGGTCGCGATATAAGTTCGCGGCCCTATTTGATATATCATATATATTTTTTTTATTTATCCTAATGCCACATCCAAAATCATCATAATGATAAATCCACTCATGACGCCAAAAACTGCAAAATGACGTTTGCTGGACAATGTCTGCTGTGCTTCAGGGATCAATTCTTCCACCACGACATAAATCATTGCTCCTGCGGCAAAAGCAAGTGCATAAGGAAGCAGCAGCTCCACTTTCGTTACTAGTAGCGCTCCAATCACTCCAGCAATTGGTTCAACGATTCCAGAAGCTTGTCCGTAAACAAAGGCCTTTTTACGACTCAGACCTTCTTGTCGCAACGGGATTGATACAGCTGCTCCTTCTGGGAAGTTTTGGATACCAATACCTAGCGCCACCGAAACAGCGGCTAATATAGCGGCTGTCGGATTATCCGCAGTTGCTGCTGCACCGAATGCTACCCCCACGGCTAAACCTTCAGGAATGTTATGCAATGTAATAGAAAAAACAAGCAAGATCGTCCGTTTTAAATGGGTAGGCAATCCTTCTGCTTCATGTTGTGGTCCAAAATGCATATGGGGCAGTGTTTTATCTGCCATATATAAAAACACACCGCCTAAACCAAACCCAATACTTACAACTAGCCAAGCAATATCTCCATTTTCTTCTGCTTTTGTAATAGCCGGATCTAACAAAGACCAAAAACTTGCAGCAATCATGACACCAGAAGCAAATCCTAACATCAAGTTTAGCACTTCTTTTTTGATTTCTTTAAAGAAAAAAACCAACCCGGCACCAAGAGCTGTCATAAAATAAGTAAAAGCTGTCCCAGCAAGTGCTTGCTGCCAAGGTTCAAGTCTCAATAGCCATTCAACCATGCCATTCCCCTCTCTTGAATCTATCTATGTACTACTCTAGCATATTCCCAAAAACATGACTACATTTTTGTGAAAAGACGAATTAGTTGGGATTTTCGATAAAAAGTTCTATACTCTAGATACAAAAAATTTATGTATCATCATTGCTAAAGGAGTGAAACACCATGTCAAAAATCAATGCAGGAATCGCAATGGTAAAAGTTCTTGAAAGCTGGGGTATCGACCATATTTACGGCATTCCCGGAGGATCTTTCAATTCAATTATGGATGCGCTATATCAAGAAAAAACCGAAATCAACTACATTCAAGTTCGTCATGAAGAAGTCGGCGCACTCGCAGCCGCTGCAGATGCAAAATTAACGGGGAAAGTCGGCGCTGTCTTCGGCTCTGCAGGACCTGGTGCGACACATTTGATCAATGGTTTGTATGATGCACAGATGGACCATGTGCCTCTAGTAGCGTTCTTAGGACAAGTTGCTTCTACATCCATGAACTATAACTCTTTCCAGGAACTAAATGAAAATCCTATTTTCGCAGATGTTAGCGTATACAATCGTACAGTCATGACACCACAAAGTCTTCCGCATGTAGTAGATGAAGCCATTAAAGCCGCCTATGAGCATAAAGGCGTGGCTATCGTGACTATCCCTGTTGATCTTGGTTTTGAAGAAATTGACGAACAACCTTTCTCCACCGCTCACACTCACAAAACAAGTGTGATATTACCAGAAGAAAAAGATTTGCTAGCTGCTTTGCCTTATCTTGAAAAAGCAAAAAAACCAGTTCTTTATGTTGGTCAAGGAACGCGAAACGGATTTCCGCAAATCAAAGAATTCTCAGAACATTTTTCAGTTCCTGTTGTCGCTTCCGTTCTAGCAAAAGGAATTATTCCTGATGATTATGAAAACTTTCTTGGTTTTGCTGGACGTGTCGCTACTAAACCCGGAAATGAAGCATTGGCAGAAGCCGATCTGATCTTATTTGTCGGTAGCGACTTCCCATTTGGACGTGCATTTTTTAATCCAACTGCTGAATTTATCCAAATCGATATCGATGCGTCAAAATTTGGACGACGCCATGAAACATCTTTGTCGATCCTCGGTGATGCAAACACAGCTTTGCAAAGACTTGTCGAGTTAGGGGATGCTCGCCCTGCTGATAGCTGGTACCTAGCAAATCAAGAAAATAAAGAAAAATGGGTAAATTGGTTGAAATCTTTTGAAGATCGAGAGGAAGAACCGATTCGTCCAGAGGCTGTCTATAAAGAAATCAATCGTATTGCTGAAGACGATGCGATTTTCGTCACAGATGTCGGTAACACGACTATCCATTCTATTCGTTTATTGAATATGAACGGTAAACAAAAACATACGACATCTGGATGGTTCGCAACTATGGGTAATGGTGTGCCAGGAGGAATTGCCGCACAACTAAGCTACCCAGAAAAACAAGTATTTACCTTAAGTGGTGATGGCGGGTTTGCTATGGTCATGCAAGATATCATTACACAAGTCAAATATCAGCTTCCAATTATTAATGTTGTCTTTTCGAATGATTCTTTTGGTTTCATCGAAGCAGAACAAGAAGATACGGAACAAAAGAAATTTGGTGTATTTTTAGAAGATGCAGATTTCGGTAAAGTTGGAGAAGCGCTCGGGGCAAATAGCTTTACAGTCACAGAATACTCGCAACTTCGATTTGCCTTTGATGCAGCTGCAAAATCAGATCGTCCTGTAGTAATCGATGTGAAGATCAATAACAAGCGCCCATTGCCAGTAGAAGATCTGCATTTAGATCCAAGAAAATATTCTGAAGAAGAAATCCAAGCATTCAAAGAAAAATATGAAGTCCATGATTTGCCAGTATTGAATGAATTATATGAAAAGAGGTTGTGACAACTGCGCTATGCTTCGAGTATTAAGATAAAATTTGTGTATATAGCTTCTCACATTTTTGCATAAATTTGTCTCGACACCTAAAAATCACCTCGTGCATATTTGTCCATGATAAAAAAGCCGGCTTCCAATTACAACAGTAAAACTGTAATCGGAAGCCGGCTTTTTTATTTGTTTGATTTTACTTATCTAAATGCATAGACGATATGTGTGATACCAAATAACATAAAATAGAATCCAACTAAAAAGCTTAATGTCAACGCAGAAGAAATTGGATTAAACAATAAGAAAATTCCTAATAAAATTCCTAAAATATTGACGATGATCGTAAACCAATAATATCCTTCACTTACTCCTCTTGCCAAGTCAGCAGTAAATAACGCTAAAACTGAATCAGCAATAAACCATACTGCAAAAACAAAAGGCAATGCTGCGACTCCTGCACCAATATTGAATAAGAAAAAGACGCCAACTAGAATATCGATGATCCCGATTATTAAGGGCATCTTTCCTTTATATCCTGTTAGCTCTTTTAATCTGTTCCGTACAAACAGTTCAAATATCCCTTTAATAAAGGCAAAAATCGCAAAGACTACTACAATTGCAACTAAATTTCCGACAGGGTCTTGAAATGATAACAATGAGACAAGTACAAATAAAATTCCCAAAATCAATGAGCCCCAGTCGATGGTTCTTTTTTCATCCATTTTCAATCCTTCTTTCATTTCTTTTACAGTTTTATAGTACTCCCTCTTATAAATAACGTCAAAAATTATGCTGTTGCAAACTAATAAATCCTATAGTAGCTATTTTCGCTCCGCTTTTATTTTTATTTTTTTCATTCTGTTTCACGTGAAACACAAAGAATGTTCGATTGCCTTGAATCTTTTACCTTTCCCCTATATAATTCTATAAGACTTGTCAAAACTAATAATGATAAAAGTGAGGAAAAAAATTGATTACTGTAAATGATGTGAGTTTGCACTTTTCAGACCGCAAACTATTTGATGATGTGAATATTAAATTTACCCCCGGAAACTGCTATGGCTTGATTGGTGCAAATGGTGCAGGTAAATCAACGTTCCTTAAAGTGTTATCAGGGGATCTGCAGCCTTCCACAGGTTCCGTTACTATGGGACCAGATGAACGGATGGCCGTATTGAAACAGAACCATTACGACTATGAAGACTATACTGTACTTGAAACAGTCATCATGGGACACAAGCGTCTGTATGAAGTGCTGAAAGAAAAAGATGCGATTTACATGAAAGAGGATTTCACTGACGAAGATGGTATTCGAGCAGCTGAATTAGAAGGAGAATTTGCTGAGCTTAATGGATGGGAAGCTGAACCAGAAGCAGCTGTTTTACTGCAAGGTCTGAACATCCCTGAAGAATTGCACCATCAGCAAATGAGTGAATTAACTGGTGGACAAAAGGTAAAAGTGTTATTAGCACAAACACTATTTGGTAAACCTGATGTTCTTTTGCTAGACGAACCAACAAACGGTCTGGATATCCAATCGATCAATTGGCTGGAAGAATTTTTGATCAATTTTGAAAATACTGTGATCGTTGTATCCCATGACCGTCACTTTTTGAACAAAGTATGTACACATATGGCGGATCTAGATTTTGGTAAAATCAAACTTTATGTAGGAAATTATGATTTTTGGTTGGAATCTAGTCAACTAGCGGCTAAACTTCAAGCAAACGCAAATGCCAAAAAAGAAGAACAAATCAAAGAACTCCAAGAATTTATTGCCCGCTTTAGTGCGAATGCATCAAAATCAAAACAAGCAACTTCACGTAAAAAAATGCTTGAAAAAATTACTTTAGACGATATCCAACCTTCTTCTAGACGTTATCCATTCGTTGGATTCAAACCTGAACGTGAGATTGGAAACGACTTATTGCAGGTAGAAAATGTAAGTGTAACGATTGATGGAAAGAAAATTTTAGATGATATATCTTTTAATTTGAGCAAAGAAGACAAGGTCGCTTTCGTCGCAGAAAATGATATAACAACAACAACGCTATTCAAAGTTATCATGGGTGAAATTACGCCAGATACTGGAACAGTACGTTGGGGTGTGACAACAAGTAATTCTTATTTACCAAAGGATACAACGAAAGAATTCGATACTGATCTAACGATTTTAGACTGGTTGCGTCAATATGCAAGTAAAGAAGAAGATGATAACACCTTCTTAAGAAGCTTCTTAGGAAGAATGTTGTTTTCTGGTGAAGAAGTATTGAAACCAGTGAATGTTTTATCTGGTGGAGAGAAAGTCCGTTGCATGCTTTCAAAAATGATGCTTTCGAAAGCTAACGTACTTGTATTAGATGATCCAACGAACCATTTAGACTTAGAATCAATCACAGCATTGAATGACGGCTTGATGGCATTTACTGGCTCAATCTTATTTGCGTCACATGACCATCAATTTATCCAAACATTGGCAAACCGCATCATTGCCGTTTCGGATAAAGGTGTGATCGATCGAGCTGATACGACATATGATGAATTTTTGGAAAATGCAGATATTCAAAAACAATTGAACGAGTTATGGGCATAATGGCCTATTTAGCTTAAAAAATAAAAAAACAGCGACCTCTAAGAGATAGGATGCTCATCTATCTTTTAAGAGTCGCTGTTTTTGTTACAATCAATTTCTGGGCTTTTTTACAGAATGAGTTACTGCTTTTATCGACTGATTCCCATCGAAAAAATCGCGATACAGCCATAGCCTGTGTGACTGGCGATCGTTGGTCCTAAGGGATAAAGCTTCACATCTTTCATCTTTATCTGCTCTTCCAAAAGCCGTTTTGCCTTCTCCGCGCTCTCTAGATCCCCAGCGTAAGCCACATAAACGATTTGATCAAGTGGTGCAACGATTGTTTTTACCGTCTCATTGACGATTGTCTGGATCGACTTGTTTCTTCCTCGAACTTTGTCAACATTCGTCAGCCTTCCTTCTTTATCCACCGTAATAATAGGCTTTACACTCAATAGACTGCCAAGAGTAGCACTTGCTTTGGAAATCCTACCGCCTCGTTCTAGATATTTCAGATCGTCTACTGTTACCCATGAATGGACTTTCAAATAATTACTTTCCAGCCACTCTAGGGTTTCTTCGATGCTTTTACCTTCTTTTTTCAATCTTACAGCTTCCAATACTAAAAGCCCTTCCCCAATACTTGCAGCTTTTGTATCAAAAACATAGATCTCAGGGTCTTCATATTCTTCCTTCAGCAATTCAACCGCTTGAAGCGCACTACTGTAAGAGCCGCTTAATCCACTGGAAAAAGCCACATATAAAACAGGAATCTGTTTTTCCGCATAAGAACGGAAAAATTCTAAATATCGGCCAACATTGATTTGTGATGTCGTAGGCATCGCACCATTTTTCAGCTGATTCATGTAGCGGTCATAATTGAATGTCTTTCCGAGGTCATCTACTAACTCTTGATCATTCAATTGGAGATTCATTGATAAAAAATCAACTTTTTCTTTTGCTAATACATGGTATGGCAGATCACAACAAGAATCTGTTACAATTTGATACACATTTTTCAACCCCTTCTCGTTACATTTTACCCTTATCGTCTATTATAGCAAATCTCTTGCGCTAGACACACTTTAACCGGTTTATTTTCGCAAGTTCTAATCAAAATAAGAGGTTGTGACAGAAGTGGTCAGCTTCAAGAAATAAGAAGGAATTTACGAAAATTGCTTCTCAAATTTTTGTGAAATTTCGGCTTATTTCCGTAGAAGCTACTTCTGGAACACCGTGAATCAGAGGTTGTGAAATCAGCGTTTTGACCTGAGTATTAGAGAAAAAAACGGAAAAAATAGTTCCTCATATTTTGCCGTTTTTTGAGCTAATACCGAGGGTCAGCTGATTGAACACCGTTTACCAAGAGGTTGTGAGCCTGCCGTTTAGCTCCGAGTCACAAGGAACAATTTCAAAAAACAGCTTCTCATGTTTGTTGAATATTGTGACTTGTGACCGAGGAGTTGGCAGGAGAACACCGTTTAGTGGAGAGGTTGTGAAAAAGCTGCTCTGCATCAAGCAGTAAGAACAATCAGATAAAAATAGCACTCCATATTTTTCATCTGATTGGGCTTAGTGCCGTAGATGCAAGCTTTTGAACACCGTTTGTTCGGAAAAAGGGACTGTGACACGGTTTTTGTCACAGTCCCTTATTCTGAATAAACAGTGTTCAAGAGACAGCCTATCGGCAATAAGGCTAAACGTCTCTTTCACTACCTCTTCAAGTTATTATTATCGTATAGATAAACACTTCGACTCGCTCTGGTAAGAACGTCCTGATTCAGTCGTCGTTTTTATCCTTAGATTTGCGCCCAGACGCTTTCTAAGATGTTTGTTTGTGTTCTATCAGGTCCGACAGAAAATGTTGAGATACGTACACCAACAAGCTCTGAGATACGACGTACATAGTTACGTGCGTTTTCTGGCAGTTCTGCAAGTGTTTTGCATCCTGTAATGTCTTCTGACCAGCCTGGCAATTCTTCATAGATTGGTTTGCAGCGGTTCAACTCTTTCAAGCTTGCTGGATAGTGGTAGATTAGTTCGCCATCTAATTCATAAGCCGTACAAATTTTTACTGTTTCCAATCCACTTAATACATCGATCGAGTTTAAAGATAGGTTGGTAATACCTGAAACTCGTTTAGAATGGCGCATAACTACAGAATCAAACCAGCCTACACGACGCGGACGACCAGTTGTCGTACCGTATTCTCGTCCTACTTCGCGGATTTGTTCTCCTGTTTCATCAAATAATTCAGTTGGAAATGGTCCATCACCGACACGTGACGTATAGGCTTTGCAGACGCCGACAACTTTATTGATTTTTGAAGGCCCTACACCGCTTCCGATTGTTACCCCACCGGCTACTGGGTTAGAAGAAGTAACAAAAGGATAAGTTCCCTGGTCGATATCCAGCATTACACCTTGTGCGCCTTCAAACAACACGCGTTTGCCTGCATCCAAAGCATCATTCAAGATAACGGAAGTATCTGTGACGTATTGTTTGATTTGTTGTCCGTATTCATAATATTCTTCAAAAATATCGTCAAAATCAAGTGGTTCTGAATCAAACATTTTTACAAATTGACGGTTTTTGTCATCTAGATTCAAACGAAGACGTTCTTCAAAAATTTCTTTATCTAATAAGTCTGCAATACGGATACCTACACGAGCTGCTTTATCCATATAGGCAGGTCCGATTCCTTTAATCGTTGTACCAATCTTATTTTCGCCCTTAGCATCTTCTTGTAATTGGTCCAATTTGATATGATAAGGCAAGATTACGTGCGCGCGGTCAGAAATACGCAAATTACTTGTTTCTACACCTTTTTCATGTAAATAAGCTAATTCTTTAACCAATGATTTAGGATTGACTACAACGCCGTTTCCGATCACACTGATCTTGTCTTTATAAAAAATCCCAGAAGGAATCAAATGCAGTTTATAAGTCACACCGTTAAACTTAATTGTGTGCCCTGCATTGTCGCCACCTTGGTACCGTGCAATCACTTCAGCATTTTCACTGAGAAAGTCTGTGATTTTTCCTTTCCCTTCATCGCCCCATTGCGTACCTACTACTACTACAGATGACATGTGAACACCTCGTTCTATATTATTTAATCCTGAACCATTGTATCAATAATAGATACATATTTCAAATAAAATCGAATGATTTTTATTTTTATTTTATAAAAACGCTTAAAAAACGAACTTTATCTTTTTAGAATGGTTATTAAAAAAGAGGTTGTAACAGAAGTGGTCAGCTTCAAGAAATAAGAAGGAATGTACGAAAATTGCTTCTCAAATTTTTGTGAAATTTCGACTTATTTTTCGAAGAAGCTACTTTTGGAACACCGTGAATCAGAGGTTGTGAAAAAGCTGTCCTGCATCAAGTAATAAGAACAGCCAAACAAAAATAGCTTCTCATATTTTTCGTTTGATTGGGCGTATTACCGCAGATGCAAGCTTTTGAACACCGTTTAAGAAAGAGGTTGTGAGCCTGCCGTTTAACTCTGAGTCACAAGGAGCAATTTCAAAAAACTGCTTCTCATGTTTGATGATATTGTGACTTGTGACCGAGGAGTTGGCAGGAGAACACCGTTTAAGGAAAAGAGGTCGTAAGATCAGCGTTTTGACCTGAGTATTAGAGAAACAAACGTCAAAATAGTTCCTCATATTTTGACGTTTGCTGAGCTAATACCAAGGGTCAGCTGATTGAACACCGTTTATTCGGAAAAAGGGACTGTGACAAGACTTTTGTCACAATCCCTTTGGAGATCTGTTTAAATTAAGTACTCTAGTCGTTCCTGCGGTTACTCCTTGCATCTTCTTACGAGAGCTCTCGGGATTGCTCAAGGCTCACAACCTCTTCTTTAAAATTCTTCTCTTGGCGAAAGCGACGAAAACTTATTGTATTCTTTGATAAACAGTAGTTCAACTGTTCCTCGTGCACCGCTTCGGTTCTTCTCGATGATGACTTCGATGACGTTGTCATTTTTTGGCTCGTTTCCATCATCGTCATCTCCGCCTTCTCTTTCATAATAATCATCTCGATACAAGAAGGCTACGATGTCCGCATCTTGTTCAATTGATCCGGATTCACGAATATCACTTAGCACTGGTCGTTTGTCTTGTCGCTGTTCTACTCCACGAGATAACTGTGAAAGAGCAATGACAGGTACTTTCAGCTCTTTCGCCAGTTTTTTCAGTTGGCGAGAGATATCTGATACTTCTTGTTGACGGTTCTCTTTACCGTTACCTTCAATCAACTGCAAATAATCGATCAATATCAAGCCTAGATTGCCTTTTTCTTGCGCTAGTTTCCGACATTTCGCACGGATTTCAGAGATTTTGATCCCTGGTGTATCATCGATAAAAATATTTGCTCGAGAAAGACTCCCCATCGCAACGATCAGATTCGACCATTCTTCTTCCGAAAGCTGACCTGTACGTAAATGGCTGGCCTCAATCGAACCTTCTGCACAAAGCATCCGATTTACAAGAGATTCTGCCCCCATTTCCAAACTAAATATCGCAACAGAACGATCTGTTTTTGTTCCTACATTTTGAGCAATATTCAATGCAAACGCTGTTTTACCTACCGCTGGACGTGCAGCAAGAATGATTAGTTCTTCGGGCTGGAAACCTGCTGTCATTTTATCCAGACCTTGATAGCCAGTTGGTAGACCTGTGATTTCTTCATTGTTTTGAGCTAGTCGATCGATATTTTCAATCGTGGAGTTCAGTACTTCAGCAATAGATAAAAAGCCGCTTCGATTTCTTTTTTCCGAAACCTCCAAGATACTGCGTTCGGCATCATCTAAAATTGTTTGAACTTCTTCTCCTTGCTCGAATCCTTTCGTAACGATTCCTGTTGCTGTCTGGATCAATGTACGCAGCAATGATTTTTCTTCAACGATTTTCGCATAGTAGACGATATTTGCTGCTGTCGGAACTGCTAATGCCAAGTCTGAGAGATAACTTAAACCACCGGCATCTTCTAACAAATTGGCTTGTTCCAGCCGGTCTTTGACAGTAACCACGTCAATCGCTTCATTACGATCATTTAACTCGATCATTGTCTCAAAAATAATTTGATGGCCACGACGATAAAAGTCTTTTGGCTCTATGTACTCCATGGCATCAATGATCGTTTCTGCGTCAAGAAAAACAGAGCCTAAAACCGCTTGTTCAGCTTCAATATTTTGCGGTGGGATTCGATCCTGCCACACTTCATTCATACGTATCGCTCCTTGTCTTCAATTGCTTCATTTTACAAGAAAATGAGAGAAAAGTCATCATTCGTACCGAAAGTGTAATAAAAAAATAGTTCTCTTTTATTATACTCGTTTTCTTTATGCTATTTTGCTGTTCCCAAAAAAGAAACCGAAATCAATCTGAAATCGATTTGCAGCTTTTGCTTTCATTGCTGCAGCTGTTTTCTCAGATAAATTTCGGTTTGTCTTTTTTCCTTCTGGTTATACTTACCAGCTGAACATCGCTATCAAGATTTGTTATTCTTGTACGACATGAACTTTGATCGTAGCCGTCACCTCATGATGAAGCTTAACAGGTACGTTTGTGTAGCCTAGTGAACGGATCGGATTTTCTAATTCGATTTTTCGTTTATCTAATTTGATTTTGTATTGTTTGTTTAACCCTTCAGCAATTTGTTTTGAAGGGATCGAACCAAACAAACGGCTGTCTTCCCCTGCTTTCGCCTTCAATTCGACTACAGTATCTTCTTTTTCCAAGAATTCTTTTAACTTTTTAGCTTCTTCCAAGATTTCAGCTTCGTGTTTTTCTTGTGCTTTCTTTTGTCCTGCTAACTGACTGATACTGCTTTTCGTTGCTTCTTTTGCCAAGTTATTTTTGATTAGATAATTTTGTGCATAACCTGCTGGAACTTCTTTGATGTCCCCTTTTTTACCTTTTCCTTTTACATCTTGTAAAAAAATTACTTTCATTTGGATTACTCCTTATCATATATTTGATTCATATTTTCTTTGATTGCAGCAAATAGCTTCTGTTTTGTTTCCTCAACTGTCGTATTTTCCAGTTGAGTAGCTGCGTTTGTGAAGTGTCCTCCGCCACCTAAGGATTCCATGATGATTTGGACGTTGATCGTGCCGGTACTTCTGGCACTGATCCCAATCAAGCCGTCTGTCCGCTTTGTAATGACGAAAGCTGCATTGATATTGATCATCGAAAGCAATGTATCTGCTGTTTTTGCTGCTATAACACTATTATACTCTTTTTCGTCTGTCCCTGCCGCCACAACAATATCAGAAGTCACATAGTCGCTTCCAGCAATCAAATTGCTGATCTCCAAGTATGTCGCTAAATCCGAGCTCAATAAATATTGTACTAAGGATGCGTCTGCTCCACAAGACCTTAAATAGCTGGCAACGTCAAAAGTTCGTGCAGTTGTACGGACATTGAAACTATTTGTATCTACAACCATCCCTGCAAGCAATAATGTGGCCTCAAAACGATCTAAGCGATTTGTTTTGCTGCTTTGGTATTGGATCAGCTCAGAAACTAGCTCTGAAGCTGAAGAAGCTGAAGATTCAATATAAGTCAGCAGAGGTTTACTTGGAAACTCTTCCCCACGACGATGGTGATCAATGATCACAATCTTATCAAATTGCTCATATAGGCCCTGAGAGATCGATAGAGAAGGTTTATGGTAATCCACCATCACGAGGAGGTCCTCTTCTTTTTTCAGCTCTATGGCACGTTCTGGAGAGATTAGTTGCATTTCTAATTCAGGATGCTTATGGATTTCTTCAAGACACCGTTCTACATCTGGAATGATCTCGTTCTCATTGATAACGATGTAAGCTTTTTTCTGGTTGAAGCGTGCCAGACAACTGACACCAAAAGCAGAGCCTAAAGCATCCATATCCGGAAACTTGTGCCCCATGATAAACACATCGCCTGTTTCATCAAAAATCCGACGCAAAGCGGTACTCATCGCTCGAGAACGAACACGCGTGCGTTTGACATTCTTAGCAGATTTCCCCCCATAATAAACAGGTTTTGCTCCTTCTTTTACCTCTTTCACGACAACTTGGTCGCCTCCACGGACTAAAGCAACATCTAAATTATTCTGAGCTTCTCCACCGATTTCATCGAGGGTTCTTGAGCCATAAGCAATCCCCATACTAAGGGTGATAGGCGAGCTCTGTTTTTCAGCTTCTGCTCGAAAGCGATCCAGCAAATCAAATTTTTTATCCATCATCTTTTTCAGATCGATCATCTGTGCTACGAAGAAAAACCGTTCTGCGTTGATTCTTTTGAAAAAGACATGGTATTCATTCATCCAGTCAGAAACTAGTGTAGTGACGAAAGAGTTCAAATAAGAAATCTCTTTGTCATCTAATTTATCAATGGCATCTGCATAGTTATCAATAGATAAAATACCAATCACCGGCTGACTGTTCGTCTGATGGAGTTTTAACAACTGGTTTTGGGTAATATCATTAAAATAAACAACACCCTTTACTGTATCCATATCAAACTGAAATGTTTTATCTGCTAGATAGACTTGGTTTTTCTTTTTTTCTTTTGCAGTAAAAAAAGTATCTAGCAATTCTTCCTCTGTTAATCCACTTTGATCTTTGATTTTCAATGCTAATGGATTGAGCCATTCGATTTTTTGGCTTGATGGCTGATAAGCAATCACTCCTACAGGCATGACTTCTGAGACATAAGCTAGATTGGTTTCAGCTACAGTCGAAGCCTGCTGGATTTTTTCACGTTTATTTAAAATAAGCCAACGTTTCATTTTCAACCAATAGCGAACACCCCATAAATTCATCAATAGAATGACCGAAGCGCTAACAAAACGAAATGGTAAAATTAAGACTACCAATACTTCGATTAATATAAACAGGATAAGGAAGAGAGGTTTCGGGGATAAATGATTGTTTTTATTTTCCATAATTTTCCTCCCATATATGACTAATTTGATTTTACCATAACTTTCGTCATTCGAGCGACTAAACGAATAGAGGTTATTTTTACAGAAAAAAAGGAATTGAATAGCTGATCAAAAGGATCAGTCATTCAATTCCTAGGATTTATTAGTCTTCGCTAACGAAAGGTAGCAAGCCCATGATACGAGCGCGTTTGATTGCAACAGTAATTTTACGTTGGTTTTTAGCGCCTGTACCAGTTACACGACGTGGCAAGATTTTACCGCGTTCTGAAATAAATCTTTTTAGTAATTCGATATCTTTATAATCGATATATTCAATATGGTTAGCAGCAATGTAGTCTACTTTACGACGTTTACGTCCGCCTCTTCTTTGTTGTGCCATTCTATTTCCCTCCTATCAAATTCGTTTAGAATGGTAAATCATCGTCTGAAATGTCGATCGTTGAACTTGAGCCGAATGGGTCAGAAGTATCACGGTCGAAATCAGGCATACCGTTGGATGATTGAGATGTTTGATTAGAGTTATTGTTTCCGCCAAATCCGCCAGCTGATTGACCAGAACTTTGGAATCCGCCGCTTTGTTGGCGATTTTCAGATGCAGAACGACTTTCCAGCAATTGGAAGTTGTCAGCTACTACTTCTGTCACGTATACACGTTGTCCTTGCTGATTATCATAAGAACGAGTTTGGATACGTCCAGTAACACCTAAAAGTGTTCCTTTACGAGCATAGTTTGCTAAAGTTTCTGCTGATTTGCGCCAAATCACACAGTTGATAAAATCAGCCTCGCGATTGCCGCTTTGGTTTGTAAAATTACGATTCACAGCCAAAGTAAATGTTGCGACTGCCGTACCACTTGCTGTGTAACGCAAATCTGGATCTTTCGTCAGACGTCCAACTAATACAACATTATTAATCAAAATAGTCATCTCCTCTCATCGTTTTCTATTGTTTCACATGAAACAACAATTAAGCTTCTTCTTTAACAATCATGTGACGAATGATATCGTCGTTGATTTTAGCAAGACGGTCAAATTCATTGACAGCATTTGCTGATGATGGAGAAGATACTTTAACGATGTGATAGATACCTTCACGGTAACCGTTCATTTCATAAGCGAAACGGCGTTTTTCCCAATCTTTTGATTCGATAACTTCTGCTCCGTTATCTTTCAAGATTGCATCGAAACGTTCGATTAAAGCAGTTTTTGCTTCTTCATCAATGTTTGGACGAATAATGTACATGATTTCATATTTCGTGTTTTCCATTGATATTCACCTCCCTGTGGACTTTCGGCTCTTAGGTTCCTAAGAGCAAGGAGAGTTATCTAATTAATTAGACTACTCACAAGCTCTAATTATACACTCTATTTTGGTCAAAAGCAATACAGAATGAACAGTTTCGAATATTTTAAGAGAAATTCAACTAATCAAAAAAGCCAGCAGGAATAACCAGATTTTTTAATCGGTTATTCTTGCTAGCTTACACACTTAGTCTTGATGGTTATTCTTCTGATCCTTGTTCTTCAACTGTTTGTTCTGCAGCTTCTGGTTCGACTGCTGCCATCGTGACAACTTTCGTATCAGCTTCCATCTTCATCAAACGTACGCCTAATGTTGAACGTCCAGTTTGAGAAACAGTCGATACGTTGAAACGGATAATGACACCTTTATCTGTAATCAGCATGATGTCTTCATCTCCAGAAACAGTGGTCAATCCAGCTAGTGGACCATTTTTTTCAGTGATGTTCGCCGTTTTGATCCCTTTACCTCCGCGGCCTTTCACTGGATATTCCGATACTTTTGTCCGTTTTCCGTAACCTTTTTCTGTGATCACTAATACTTCTTGATTTTCCTTCATTAAGGCTGCCCCAACGACATAATCTTCCTCACGCAGGCGTATCCCTCTGACCCCGGAAGCTGTACGTCCCATATCGCGGACTGCTTCTTCTTTGAAAGTGACAGAGTAGCCGTTATGTGTTCCAATAATGATATTAGATTGACCATCTGTCAGTAGCACATTGACGAGCTCATCGTCTTCTTTCAAACCAATTGCGATCAGACCATTACTTCGGATGTTAGCAAAAGCAGTGACAGAAGTACGTTTTACTGTACCTTGACGCGTCGTAAAGAAGAGATAGTGGCCTTCTTCTGCTTCTCCCGTCACCGCAATGATTGCCTGGATGCTTTCACTCGAATCGATACCTAGTAAATTGATGATTGGGATTCCTTTGGCTGTACGCCCGTATTCTGGAATTTCGTATCCTTTTGCCCGATACACTTTTCCGTTATTCGTAAAGAATAACAATGTATCATGGGTAGAACAAGAAACCAGATTTTTGACGAAGTCGTCATTGTGGATACCCATTCCTTGGACACCACGTCCACCCCTTCGTTGAGCTCTGAATTCATTATTTGCCAAACGTTTGATGTAACCATTGTTTGTCAATGTAATAACGATTTCTTCTTCTTCGATTAAATCTTCATCTTCCAGACTTAAGACCTCACCGACTAGTAATTCTGTGCGTCGTTTATCACCAAATCGTTGATTCAAGTCTGCTAATTCATTCTTGATGATTTCTGTAACACGTTCTGGTCTTGCCAGAATGTCAGTTAAATCTTCAATCAGTTTTAAGAGTTCTTGGTATTCATTTTCGATTTTTTCCCGTTCCAAACCGGTCAATCGGCGTAAACGCATATCTAAAATAGCTTGAGACTGGCGATCGGATAAATCGAACCGTTCGATCATTGTTGCTTTTGCCTCGTCATCTGATTTAGACCCGCGGATAATCGCAATGATTTCATCGATATGATCCAAAGCAATACGCAAACCTTCTAAGATGTGTGCTCTTGCTTCTGCTTTTTCTTTTTCAAAGACCGTCCGTCGTGTGATGACTTCGCGTTGATGTTCGATATAGTTTTCAAGGATTTGTTTCAAGCTCAAAACTTTCGGCACACCTTTTTCGATCGCCAACATATTGAATCCAAATGAATTTTGCAAGGATGTCAATTTATATAAGTTATTCAAGATAACGGATGCGCTGGCGTCACGACGGATGTCAATGACGATCCGCATACCTTCACGGGAAGATTCGTCCCGCAAATCTGTGATCCCTTCGATACGCTTGTCTCTGTGCAGTTCAGAAATCCGTTCGATCAATTTTGCTTTATTGACCATATAAGGCAATTCTGTCACGATGATCCGTTCTTTACCATTTGGCATCTCAGTAATCTCAACTTTTGCACGTACGGTAATAGAACCCTTACCTGTTTCATACGCTCTTCGGATTCCTGATTTCCCCATAACCAAACCACCTGTTGGAAAATCTGGTCCAGGTAATACTTCCATCAATTCATTGGTCGTCACATCAGGATTATCCATCAGCAAATCGATAGCCGCTACTACCTCAGACAAGTTATGAGGTGGGATATTCGTGGCCATACCTACGGCGATCCCCGTTGTTCCGTTCACTAAAAGATTCGGGAAGCGAGCAGGTAGTACAACTGGTTCTTTTTCTGTATCATCATAGTTGCTTTGGAAATCAACAGTGTTCTTATTGATATCACGCAGCATTTCTGTAGCGATTTTGCTCATCCGTGCTTCGGTATAACGCATAGCGGCGGCACCGTCACCGTCAACAGAACCAAAGTTTCCATGACCATCCACTAGCATATAACGGTAGCTGAATGGCTGTGCCATCCGTACCATTGACTCATAGATCGCACGGTCTCCATGAGGATGGTATTTACCCATGACATCTCCGACGATTCTGGCAGATTTTTTATGGGCTTTATCCGGTGTTACACCTAATTCGTTCATGCCGTATAAAATACGGCGATGAACGGGTTTCAGACCATCTCTGACATCAGGAAGTGCACGTGCGACAATAACACTCATCGCATAATCGATGAAGGAGTCTTTCATTTCGCTGGTTAGATTGACATCATGGATGTTTTCTCTGATTTCTTCACTCATTCTTTTTCCTCCTTCATGATTAAATATCTAAGTTCTTCACATAGTGTGCATTTTCCTCGATGAATGCACGACGGGGTTCTACTCGATCCCCCATCAACATTTCAAATATCTGATCTGCTGCAATAGCATCGTCCACACTGACGCGGGCCATCATCCGATTGCTTGGGTCCATAGTTGTTTCCCATAGTTGATGATCATCCATTTCTCCAAGTCCTTTATAACGCTGAACGCTTGGTTTTGGTGAGGCAGGAAGTGAAGCAACGACTTGTTTCAACTCTTCTTCTGCATTTTTTCCTGGTTGTACATACGTAATATTCTTCCCTTGTTTTACCCCGTATAAAGGTGGCTGAGCAATATAGACGTATCCAGCTTCAACAATAGGACGCATGTAACGATAAAAAAGAGTCAGCAGCAATGTACGGATATGCGCGCCGTCGACATCGGCATCAGTCATGATAACTAATTTGTGGTAGCGAGCTTTCGATACATCAAAATCTTCTCCAAACCCTGTACCCATAGCAGTAAATAAAGACCGGATCTCTTCATTTGCCAAGATCTTGTCCATGCTTGCTTTTTCAACATTCAAGATTTTCCCACGAATAGGCAAGATGGCTTGAAACTCTCGATTACGACCTTGCTTAGCTGATCCGCCGGCCGAATCTCCTTCGACGATGAACAATTCGCATTTTTCAGGATCGTTGCTAGAGCAGTCCGCTAATTTTCCTGGCAGATTACTAATCTCTAAAGCACCTTTACGTCTCGTTACTTCACGCGCACGTTTCGCTGCTAGACGAGCTCTGGAAGCTAGTAATCCTTTTTCAACAATTTGCCGGCCCACACTTGGGTTTTCCAGCAAGAATTTCATGAAATGTTCGCTAAATAACCGATCAGTGACTGTCCGTACTTCGGAATTGCCCAATTTTGTTTTTGTTTGTCCTTCGAATTGAGGGTCAGGATGCTTGATAGAAATAACAGCTGTCAATCCTTCTCGCACGTCTTCACCGGTCAAGTTGTCGTCATTTTCTTTCATCAGCTTTTGTTTTCGGGCATAATCATTTATCACACGAGTTAAAGCAGTCTTGAATCCTGATTCATGTGTTCCACCTTCATACGTATGGATATTGTTGGCAAAACTCATGATATTGGAATGGTAGCCGTCTGTATATTGCATAGAGACTTCAACTGCGATATCTTGCTGTTCACCTTCCAAATATACAGGTTCTGGAAAAATCACGGTTTTGTTTGCATTCAAGTATTCGACATAACTTTTGATCCCGCCGTCATAATGGTATTCATTGATGACTGGTTCTTCTTCTCGTTTGTCTTCAATCGATATACGCATCCCGCGGTTCAAGAAAGCAAGTTCACGGATCCGGGTAGCCAATTTTGAAAAATCAAACTCAGTTGTCTCTGTAAAAATTTCAGGGTCTGGCGTAAAGTGAACCGTTGTTCCATGGCGATCCGTTTGTTCGATAATCTTTAAGTCGTCCACTACAGCTCCACGACGATATTCTTGATAGTACACATTTCCTTCTTTGTATACTTTGACATCAAGCTGTGTAGAAAGCGCGTTTACAACAGAAGATCCTACTCCGTGAAGTCCACCAGAAACTTTGTACCCACCACCGCCGAATTTTCCTCCAGCATGTAAAACAGTAAAGACCGTTTCAACTGCAGGACGTCCAGTTTTTGCCTGGATATCTACAGGTATCCCCCGACCGTCGTCAATAACGGTGATACTGTTGTCTTTTTCAATAATCACATGGATTTTCGTTGCAAAACCTGCTAATACTTCATCGATCGAATTATCGACAATTTCCCAAACAAGGTGATGCAGACCCTCAGAACTAGTCGAACCGATATACATGCCAGGTCGTTTACGAACGGCTTCAAGTCCTTCAAGTACTTGAATCTGACTGGCATCATACTCTTTAGCGCGTTCTACTAAACTTCTTTCTTCTGTCATTCAGTTTCTTCTCCTTTTAGTTTCCCTTGTTGAACATAAAAAATCTCAGGTTCAACAGTCATTTTATTTTTTACATGGTCAAGTGTCGTTGTTGTTAAGAACGTTTGAACTTTTCCTTCGATTGTTTCTAGCAGATGGAGTTGACGATTATCATCCAGCTCGCTCATCACATCATCTAACAAAAGGATTGGATATTCCCCTGTCTCTTCTTTAATCAAATCGATTTCTGCTAATTTGACACTTAGTGCAGTTGTTCTTTGCTGTCCTTGCGATCCATAAGTCTGCACATTTTTCTGATTAATAAAAAAGGAAAGATCGTCACGATGAGGACCAACTGTCGTTGTTCCCCGAAAAAGGTCTTTCTTTTTATTTTGGTTCAAAAGTGCGAGAAATTGTTCTTGGATTTGCTCTTGCGTATGTGTTTCTAAAGAATCGACTGCGGTGAGATACTCGATTTCCAGCTGCTCTTTTTGATGGGTGATTTGCTGATGCAAAGAATTAGCCCAAAACTCCAATCGCTTGACGAACTGTGCTCTTGCTTTCAATACTTTGCTGCCAAACGCTGCTAGTTGTTCGGACAAAATATCCAAATAAAGCAAATCAGTTTGTTTTTTTTCATTCAATTGCTTCAAGTACTGGTTTCTTTGTTTCAAAATTGCTTGGTATTGGACAAGATCATAAAGATAGATTGGATTGATCTGGCCTAATTCCATATCTAAAAACTTCCGCCTGATCTGCGGGCTGCCTTTTACTAAAGAAAGATCTTCTGGTGCAAATAAAATGACATTCATTTGTCCCACGTAAGTACTTAACTTTTTCTGTTCGATATGGTTGATCTTGGTTTTTCGGCCTTTTTTAGATAATAAGATTTCTAATGGAAGAGTGGATGAACCTTTTGTGATCTCTCCTTGAATCATCGCCTGATCGTCAGTCCAGCCAATCAATTCCTGCTCACTACTTGTCCGATGACTTCGCGTCATAGCTAATACGTAGATACTTTCCAAAAGATTCGTTTTTCCTTGCGCATTTTCTCCTAAAAAGATGACGAGGTTCTTGGAAAATTCGATGTTCAGCTCTTCGTAATTTCGATAATTTTTTAAATACAGCTTATTCAGCCTCATTATCGTCGTTTCCTTTTTTTACCATAAAAAAAGTTCCTACTTCTGGAACTTCAACCATCATGCCGGGATAAAGTTTGCGTCCACGACGATTTTCTGGTTCGCCATCGACTAACACAGTGTTTTCTGCCAAATACCATTTTGCTTGTCCGCCACTACCGATAACTGTGACTTCTTTCAACATTTGGCCCAACGTCATGAATTCCGTATTTAGAATGACTTGTTGTTTCAATGCCCATCCCTCATTTTCATTATTAAAAGTATACTCTATTATACCTTTTTTTTCGCAATAAAACAAATTTATCCATATATTTTTCCATATAAGACGATTTAATCTAAAAAAGGTGATTTAAACAAAAATAAACAGAAAGCCTTAAAAGAGATTTTAGGGCCTTCTGTTTAAAATTTTATTTTTTCTATTTCTTTTCAATTAAATTTTCAAGAACATTGAAAATCATTGTTAATTTGTACGTACAGGAGTAATCAGCTGAATAAATTGAACGCCATCTTCCGTTGGTTCCAATGTAAATGGACGAATAGCAGAGATAAATTTCACTTTGATGCTCATATCTCCAAATGCACGCAACGCTGCTTTCATATAATCCGGATTGAAAGAAATATCTAATGGATCGCCACTGCTTGCTGTATAACTCAAGCTTTCTTCTACTTTCCCGATTTCTGGCGAATTTCCGTATAAAACAACCGCATCTGGACGAATAGATAAACGAACGATGTTGTTACGGCCTTCATGAGAAAGTAAAGAAGCCCGTTCGATCGCCGCTAAAAAGCTAGGAACAGAAAATTCAACCTCTGTATTAAAACTTGAAGGAATCAAACGATTGGTATCTGGATAGTTTCCTTCTAGCAAACGGGAATAGAAATACATCGTTTCTGTTTTGAACAACACTTGGTTTTCCATAATGCTGATTTCGACGATTTCTTCTTCATTTGTTAATGAGCGAGATAATTCGATCAAACTTTTTCCAGGAATAACAATATCAAAATGATCAGCCGCTTGTTCTACTGGAATCACGCGTTGACTTAGACGGTGAGAATCAGTAGCTACAGCTAATAAAGAATTATCAGATAAAATGAAATGCACACCTGTCAAGATTGGACGACTCTCATGTTGTGAGACAGCAAAAACTGTTTCGTTGATTAGTTTAGTCAATACGTGTACAGGTAATTTCATCTGGTTATGGCTTTCGACAACAGGAAGATGAGGATAGTTATCTGCATCTAATCCATTTACGATAAAATTCGCTTTTCCAGAAGTGATCGCTACTTGTTTATTTTCTAAAACTTCTAAAGTAAATGTTTCTTCAGGAAGTCTCCGAATGATTTCGCTAAAGAAACGTGCTTGTAAAACAATGGAACCAGTAGATTCGATTTGCATATTTGCTTTTTCGTTTTCAACAGACAAAAAAGTTTCAATTGATATATCAGCGTTGCTCCCCGTCAAAGTCAAACCTTCTTGTGTCAGTGTGATTTTTACACCTGTCAAAATAGGGATCGTGGTTTTGCTTGAAATAGCTCGTTGAACAGTTTGCAATTCCTGCATAAAGCTAGCTCGGTTTAAAGTAACTTTCATGATGTATCTCCTTTGAATGTTTGTTTATTTATTATTAGTTAAAAAGAATAATAAAAGTAATAGGGCATGTTGATTCTGTGGAAAACTCAAAAAACGTAAGAGAGAAACGAAAAAACAGCTGTGGAAAAAGTGTGTATAACTTTTGAACGTTTTTTTCTTTTATCCACATGCTATTTTCAGTTGATAGAATCGACAAATTAATTTAGTAAAAAGTTTTTGATTTCTGATACTTCATTTTGCATACTGACACTAGAATCCATCAGCTGCTGGATTTTTTCATGAGCATGGATAACCGTTGTATGATCCTTGCCACCGAATTCAGCTCCGATTTTCGGTAAAGAATTATCTGTGAGCTCACGTGCCAAATACATAGCGATTTGTCTAGGAACAACAATAGATTTGACGCGTTTCTTTCCTTTGAGATCTTTCAATTGGATGTGATAATACTTTGCCACTTCTTCTTGGATCTGCAGGATTGACAATTGAGGATGTCCTTTTCCTGATTTTAACGTTTTCAGTGCGTCTGCAGCTAGACTAGTCGAAATATCTTCACTATTCATCGCAGCAAAAGCTTGCACTCGAACAAGCGCACCTTCTAATTCACGAATGTTAGAATCAATTTGTCCTGCGATGTAGCTTAGTGTGTCATCTGGGATCTCTAGACGTTCAGCCGCCGCTTTTTTACGTAAAATCGCTGTTCTTGTTTCAAGATCCGGCGGTGTAATATCAACAGACAGCCCCCATGCAAAGCGAGAAACAAGGCGTTCTTGCAGTTTCGGAATCTCGTTTGGCAACCGATCACTGGTTAGTACGATTTGTTTCCCTTCATTGTACAAGGCATTGAAAGTATGGAAAAACTCTTCTTGCGTAGCTTCTTTTTCTGCAAAAAATTGAATGTCATCCACTAGCAGTAAATCAACATTTCGATATTCTTGACGGAACTCTTCTGCTGTTTTGTTTTGGATCGAATTGATGAAATCATTAGCAAAAGTTTCACTGCTTACATATTTTACTTTGGCATTAGGCTGACTTTGCAGCATTTGATGACCAATTGCATGCATCAAGTGAGTCTTACCAAGTCCCACGCCTCCATAAAAGAAGAGCGGGTTATAAATAGAACCTGGATCTTCTGCTACAACGAGCGCTGCTGCATGAGCCATCTGGTTTCCTTTACCAATGACAAACGTATCAAAGGTATATTTAGGGTTCAGCATGGCTTTTTTTAGCGGACTAGGTGCCACAACTTTTGGATTTTTTTCTTCTATAACTTCTTCTTGCTCTGCTTCTTCGCCAGTAATAAAGCGAGGGATAATCTCATTTCCTGATAACATATAACCGACTTCAACGATTTTTGTCGCCAGGTTTTTTTCCCAATATTCTTTATGAATCTTGCTAGGAACCTCAACAACGAGCTGGTTTTGATCAAGGGTTCGAGGGTTCGCTGTTTCGATCCATGTATTATAGCTAGCAGGCGATAAATCCTTTTGGTATGTTGCTTTTAATTCATTCCATAAAGCATCGAGGGATACCATATAAGGCCTCCTCCTTCATTAAAAAGTGAATAACTAGTACTAATTTAGCATTTTTTTCAATAGTTTTCCACAGAAACCGAAGAAAAAAATTTTTTAATTACAATTATCCACACAATCGACAAAAAGAAAAAAGAGAAAAACACAGTTGTCAAAAAAAGTTTTCCACACCACTAATGCACAGGTGGAAAACTCGTAAAAACCAATAGATTTCCTCTTGCGTCTGTGGATAAAAAATACAGATATACCAATAGTTAGGAGACGGAATACACAGGAAATCGCCTGATTGTGGATTACTTTTTTTACACGTGTGTTTTCTGTGTAAAACCAGCCTTTTATTATCTGTGGATAATCCCTGTGCATAACTTTTTCCACATAGGATTCCCATAGAAAAAAATAATCTTGTGGATAAGTTTTAACAATCGATCTTCTATTTTATATTGACAAAATCACTACTTTGTCGTTATACTATCAAAGTATGTCTGTGTTTATAAAATAGATAAGAACATTTTGGAGGTGGAATATATGAAAAGAACATACCAACCAAATAAACGTAAACGTCAAAAAGTTCACGGATTCCGTAAACGTATGAGTACTAAAAATGGACGTCGTGTGTTAGCTAGCCGTCGTCGCAAAGGAAGAAAAGTTCTTTCAGCTTAGGCCACTGGGGTTTCAGTGGTTTTTTTTATACTCTTTTTTAGGGAAATGATGAAAGGACAATCGTAATTATGGTATGATTATGAGCGTAAGTGAGAGATAGAAAAGGAAAGAAAACTAATGAGAAAAGCGTATCGAGTAAAAAAAGAACGAGAGTTTCAAGCCGTGTTCCATACGGGAGATTCTTTTGCTAACCGCAAATTCGTCGTTTACCGTTTGGAAAAACCGGGACAGCCTCATTTTCGAGTTGGTTTATCTGTAGGAAAAAAGGTCGGCAACGCGGTAAACCGCAATGAAGTCAAACGAAAAATCCGAGCAGCAGTTTATTCTATAAAAGAAGAAATTGATCCGGAGTTGGATTTTATTGTGATTGCTAGACCAAGTGTGAAGGGGTTGACTTATGATGAGGTTCGCTCCAATTTAGTCCACGTCTTAAAACTTGCAAAAATAATCGACAGAGAGGAAAAGAGTAAGTGAAGAAATACAAACGTTTACTTTTGATGGCCGGTATCGTTAGTTTGGTCATCGTCTTATCCGGTTGCGGAACTGGGGAAGTCAGCGCACAGAGTACAGGAATTTGGGATCGTTATATTGTTTATTACTTTGCTGAGGCGATCAAGGCGTTGTCATTTGGTAATGCAGGGATAGGGATCATTTTATTTACACTGATCATCCGCGTGATCCTATTGCCGTTGATGCATTTCCAAACAAAGAGCATGCGTAAAACGCAAGAATTACAACCGAAATTAAAAGCACTGCAGCAACAATATAGTTCAAGAGATCCGGAAACACAAAGTAAGTTAAGAGAAGAGCAGCAGCGTTTATATGCAGAAAATGGCGTCAATCCATATGCTGGTTGTCTTCCTTTATTAGTACAAATGCCAATCTTGATGGCGTTATGGCAATCTATTTCACGTGTACCAGAGTTGAAACAAGGGCATTTCTTATGGTTGAACTTAGGGAACGCGGATCCAACATTTATTTTGCCGATTTTAGCAGCAATCTTTACTTTTGCAAGTACGTATTTATCTAGCATGAGTCAAATTGAATCGAATGCATCAATGAAGATCATGAATTTCGTGATGCCTGTAATGATTTTAGTGATGGGTGTCAATTTAGCCAGCGGTCTTTCATTATACTGGGTAGTTTCCAATGCCTTCCAAGTTGTACAAACGCTGCTGATCAACAACCCTTTCAAAATTCGAAAAGAGCGTGAAGAAGAAGCACGGAGAATCCGCGAAAGAGAACGTGCTCTTAAGAAAGCAATGAATCCTAAGAAAAAACGGAAATAATAGGGGAGGTAATGCTAATGCCGATTTATGAAGCTGCAACAATAGACGAAGCTGTCCAACTAGGTCTGGCTGATTTGGGTTTGGCCAAAGACCAAGTCGAAATCGAAATACTGGAAGAAGGAAAAAAAGGTTTCCTAGGAATGGGTCGAAAGAATGCACGGCTTTCGATCCAGCCAAGTATCAGCGAAAAAGTTTCTGAAACAGTAGAACAGACTGTAGAAGAAATTTTGGAAGAAGAACCAACAGCTGAGATCGAGGTAGTCAACGAAACGATTCTTGAAGAAAAAACAGAAGAAGTAAGTGAGCTAGGTGATGAAGCAGCTTTAACGGAATTGGCAGTTTATCTTACTGAAATTTCAAAACAGCTTGATGCTCCAGCTCTTGTCAAAATGGAAAGAGAATCAAATAATATGGTTGTTTTCCATTTAGAAACACAAAAGCAAGGCATACTGATTGGGAAACATGGAAAAACACTGAATGCATTGCAATATCTGGCACAAGTCTTCATCCATCGTTTAGCAAGAAATAAGCTGTCTGTAGTAGTCAATGTAGGCAATTACCGTGAAAAGCGCCAAGAGATCATTCAGCGTTTAGCTGATCGCACGGCTGAAAAAGTAAAACGGACAGGGCAGCCTGTTTTCTTAGAACCAATGCCTGCATTTGAACGTAAACAAATCCATGCTGCATTAAGCAAAGATGAACATGTAAAAACACATTCGGAAGGTGAGGAACCTTATCGTTATTTAGTAGTAGAACCTGCTAAAAAATATTATTGATTCCATTACTTTTTGAATAAATCACGTTGACAAAGTTTTTCAAACCAAGTATATTTTACTAGAAATCATTCTTATCAGAGTATACGATGAAGTAGTCACTAACTTTGATAGAAAAAAGCGGATCGAAACTGTCTTCAGTTTTGATCCGCTTTTTTTGTCTGTTTCATTTAACCAATCGTTGTTTGGATAAATTGGATCACTGTTCCATAAGCAAAAAGTTCCAGAAAATACTTTCCGTCGCGTTTTTTTTGCTGATACTCAAAATGACAGTTGATTACTGCATTCGCACCATATTCAAGTACCTTCGTCTTTAATTTCCTCTTCGTTGTTAAGAAAAGGTCATCTTTGGGAAAAGATGGGTCAAACAAATCAGCTTCTAAGCATTCCACAACAAAAACGATATCGCGGACGATATATTTCTGGTTGATATTCCCTGTAGATAAAACGACATCGTTGATCCGAGGGTCACTTTCTTCTTCCAATGCAGCAGATCTGAACGGGCTCACATATTTTCTCCTTTCAAAAGTGTATAGTTTAGATAGCGCTACCATTTAGTGTACCGTTTTTTTTAAGAAAGATAAAGCCTTGTTTATACAGTATCTTCTCTTCGAATAAACCAAAGAACGCAAAGAGACATCCAAGGACAATTAAATATAAGGTAATGGAAGCAGAACAGGCTCAACTTCATCTAATTGTTTTAAACACTTGATTCCTTATAGCAAGTGTGATAATCTATGACCAGAATTTAATCAAGAACAAGCAGTCAAAGTGCGAAGTTCACCGTTTATTGTGCATAAAGGGTGGAGTGGGCACTTTTTTTGTGCGCAAAATGAAAAAGGAAGTGAAAAAATGGCTGAAATTACTTTAGAATTTGATACGATTGCGGCAATTTCTACCCCACCTGGAGAAGGTGCAATCAGTATCGTTCGTTTAAGTGGCGATCAAGCTGTGCAACTAGCAGATAAAGTTTATCAATCTGGAAACAAACGATTATCAGAAGTACCAAGTCATACGATCCATTATGGACATATCGTTGATCCCAAGAGCAATCAGCTTGTCGATGAAGTCATGGTCTCCGTGATGAGAGCACCAAAGACATTTACGCGGGAAGATGTAGTAGAAATCAATTGTCACGGTGGGATCGTTGTAGTCAATCAAATTTTGCAGCTATTGTTAAGAGAAGGTGCAAGATTAGCTGAGCCAGGCGAATTCACAAAACGAGCATTCTTGAATGGTCGTGTTGACCTTTCACAGGCAGAAGCTGTGATGGATTTGATTCGGGCAAAAACAGACAAAGCAATGGGACTAGCTCTTAATCAGTTAGACGGCAATCTGTCTGCTTTGATCCGCTCATTGAGACAAGAGATTTTAGAGACATTAGCACAAGTAGAAGTAAATATTGATTATCCAGAATATGATGATGTCGAAGAATTGACTACGAAGTTATTGCTTGAAAAAGCGCAGATGATCCAACAAAGAATCCAAGCGCTACTTGCTACATCCAAGCAAGGGAAGGTTCTGCGGGAAGGGTTAAGTACGGCAATCATCGGCCGGCCAAATGTCGGCAAATCAAGTTTGTTAAACCATTTGTTAAGAGAAGAAAAAGCAATCGTTACGGATATTGCAGGAACGACTCGAGATGTAATCGAAGAGTATGTCAATGTTCGGGGGGTACCGCTCAAGCTAATCGATACAGCTGGAATTCGGGAAACAGAAGATGTGGTGGAACGGATCGGGGTCGAAAGAAGCCGAAAAGCATTAGCAGAAGCAGACTTGATCTTACTTGTTCTAAACCAAAGCGAACCACTGACAGCAGAAGATGAACAATTATTGGAAGCGACAAGTGGATTGAAACGGATCATTCTTCTAAATAAAACAGATTTGCCAGCACAGCTGGAACAAGAAAAATTGAAGAAATTGATCGAAAATGAACCAGTTTTTTCAATTTCCGTAGCTAAAAACGACGGACTAGATCGTTTGGAATCAGCTATTTCTGATTTATTCTTCAGCGGAGAAACAGGAGAAAGAGACGCTACTTATGTTTCTAATACCCGCCATATCGCGTTGTTAGAAAAAGCTTCCCTCTCACTTGAAGAAGTCATTGCAGGTATTGATTCAGGAATGCCTGTGGATCTCGTTCAAATAGATATGACGCGTTGCTGGGACTATCTAGGAGAAGTTGTCGGCGACAGTGTACAAGATGAGCTAATCACTCAATTATTCAGTCAATTTTGTTTAGGAAAATAAAAGGAGGAACAAACGATTGGAACATTATGAAGCAGATGCGTATGACGTGATCGTTGTTGGCGCAGGACACGCCGGTTCAGAAGCTGCACTTGCTGCTGCACGTATGGGATCAAAAACATTATTACTGACAATAAATTTGGACATGGTAGCATTCATGCCATGTAATCCTTCTGTAGGCGGACCAGCTAAAGGCGTTGTCGTTCGAGAAATCGATGCGTTAGGCGGAGAAATGGGTAAGAATATCGATAAAACCTATATCCAAATGCGTATGTTGAACACAGGAAAAGGCCCAGCTGTCCGAGCATTGCGAGCACAAGCAGACAAACATGCTTATTCAACAGAAATGAAACATACGATCGAAAAAGAACCAAATTTGACGCTAAGACAAGGAATCGTCGAAGAACTGATCGTCGAAGATGGTGTTTGTCATGGAGTAGTGACGTCCACAGGAGCGAGCTACCGGGCCAAAGCAGTTGTTATTACAGCCGGAACAGCACTTCGCGGAGAAATCATTATCGGTGAATTGAAATATTCATCAGGTCCGAATAACTCTCAACCTTCTATTGGACTAGCGAATCATCTAAAAGAACTTGGCTTTGCTATCGAACGGTTCAAAACAGGAACACCGCCTCGAGTAAAATCAAGTACGATCGACTATTCTGTTACAGAAGAGCAGCCTGGTGACAAAGAGCCGAATCATTTTAGCTTCAGCACACCAGATAGTGCCTATAAACTAGATCAGGAATCTTGCTGGCTGACCTATACAGGTGAGACGACTCACCAAATTATTCGAGACAACTTACATCGTGCCCCAATGTTTACAGGGATCGTTGAAGGGGTAGGCGCTCGCTATTGTCCATCCATCGAAGATAAGATCGTGCGTTTTGCAGACAAACCACGTCATCAATTATTTTTGGAACCAGAAGGCTTAAATACGGAAGAAGTCTATGTTCAAGGTTTATCTACTTCTTTACCAGAGGATGTTCAAGTCAACATGCTTCATTCTATTGCTGGATTAGAAAAAGTAGAAATGATGCGTACAGGATATGCTATCGAATATGACGTAGTAGAGCCACACCAGCTCCGTCCGACATTAGAAACTAAAGTCGTTGAAAATCTTTATACAGCTGGACAAACAAATGGTACAAGCGGTTATGAAGAAGCGGCTGGACAAGGGCTGATTGCCGGTATCAATGCAGCTTTGAAAGTTCAGGGAAAAGAACCTTTAGTGATCAAACGAAGTGACGGTTACATCGGTGTCATGATCGATGATTTGGTAACAAAAGGAACGAACGAACCTTATCGTTTGCTGACTTCACGTGCTGAATACCGTCTGCTTTTACGTCATGATAATGCAGATTTGCGATTAACAGAAATGGGTCACCGTGTAGGCTTAGTAAAAGAAGATCAATACAAGAATTATTTGAAGAAAAAAGAAGCAGTTGAACAAGAAATCAAACGTTTGATGAATGTACGAATCAAACCAACAGAAGAAGTCCAAGACTTTTTAGCAACGATTAATGCGGCACCATTAAAAGATGGTGTACTAGCAAGCGACTTTTTAAGACGTCCTGAGATTACTTATGCAGAACTTCTACGGTTTATTCCAGAAAATGAAGAATTGACACGAAAAGAAATCGAACAAGTAGAAGTCCAAATCAAATATGAAGGCTACATCAAAAAAGCCATGGAAAAAGTAGAAAAATTAAAACGCATGGAAGCGAAAAAGATTCCAGAAAACATCGACTACGCAGCAATCAACGGATTAGCAACAGAAGCAAAACAAAAATTGCAGAAAATCCAACCAGAAACAATTGCCCAAGCTAGCCGAATCAGTGGCGTAAACCCTGCAGACCTAAGTATCCTAATGGTCTATATCGAACAAGGGAAGATTGCGAAAGTCAGTGAACCAGCGTAATACGTAATAATAAATAGAAGAGAGAACTAGTTTTTGCAGAAATTGCTCAAAGCTAGTTCTCTCTTCTGTGTATATTTTATGAGTCATACTAGAAAGAAAAAGTCTATCGGCTTTTCTTACTTTTCAAATTTTTAAGAATCCATATGGAAGGATTGCATGTCTAGAGATTTTGCGTTAAAGTAGGGAGAGAATCTGTGAAACAATTGCTGTTTCACAATGAAAGGAATATTTATGATACCAGAAGAATTTCGCCAATCCTTGGCAGAAAAAGGGATAGAGCTTACCGATCATCAAATGAATCAATTCGCTATTTATTATCGGACATTAGTCGAATGGAACGAAAAGATGAACCTTACAGCTATTACGGATGAAAAAGACGTATATCTGAAGCATTTTTACGATTCACTTACATTAGCATTTGAAGTAGACTTTACGCAACCTTTATCTTTATGCGATGTTGGTTCGGGGGCAGGGTTTCCTAGCATACCTTTAAAAATTGCCTTTCCAGAACTGCAGATAACGATCGTTGATTCTCTGAATAAACGAATAACCTTCTTATCTGAGTTAACCCGATTATTAGGAATCGATGCTTCCTTATATCATGACCGGGCAGAAACATTTGGGCAAAATCCTCACTTTCGTGCATCATTTGACCTTGTCACTGCTCGTGCGGTTGCTCGTTTGAATGTGTTAGCGGAATTGTGTTTGCCCTTGGCTAAACAAGAAGGCTATTTTTATGCATTGAAAGCAGCAAAAAGTGAAGAGGAATTGACAGAAGCAAAACAAGCGATTGCTTTATTAGGTGGTAAATTCCTCAAAGAAGAGGCGGTTACCTTGCCGAATGTCTCTGATCAACGGCATATCATCGTTATTCAAAAAAAGAAACCAACCCCAAAGAAATACCCAAGAAAGCCCGGACTGCCTAATAAGCAGCCAATCAAATAGGAGGAGAAGAGATGGCACAAATAATATCTGTTGCGAACCAAAAAGGTGGCGTCGGCAAAACAACGACGACGGTGAATCTAGGTGCTTGTCTTGCTAGCCTTGGCAAAAAAGTATTGCTAGTGGATATGGATGCACAAGGAAATGCTACCAGTGGTGTCGGGATCAGAAAACCTGATGTGACAAGAGACATCTATGATGTTCTAGTCAATGAATTGCCAATTGATGAGGCAACTTTGATCACTGAACACGAAAATTTGAGTATTGTGCCTGCGACTCTCCAATTAGCAGGAGCAGAGATCGAATTGACGTCAATGATGGCAAGAGAATCAAGATTAAAAGGATCTTTAGCAGAAGTAAGCAGTCAGTATGATTATATTTTGATCGATTGCCCGCCTTCTCTTGGCCATCTGACAATCAATTCATTTACAGCAAGTGATTCGATTTTGATACCTGTTCAGTGTGAGTATTACGCATTGGAAGGATTAAGCCAATTACTGAATACGGTTCGTTTAGTCCAAAAACACTTTAATCCAGAATTAGAGATCGAGGGAGTCTTACTGACAATGTATGATGCACGAACAAATCTGGGAAATGAAGTCGTAGAAGAAGTACGTAAATACTTCCGCGAAAAAGTTTACGAAACGATCATTCCAAGAAATATTCGTTTATCAGAAGCACCTAGTCATGGAAAACCGATCATCGACTACGATCCACGTTCTCGAGGAGCTGAAGTCTACCAAGCATTGGCAAAGGAAGTGGTAAGTCGTGAAGAAAAGTAAAGGATTAGGCCGAGGAATCGATGCACTGTTTCAAGATTTAGAAAACTTAGAGACGGTGGATGTAAAAGATGATACCGTTGTCCAGCTACCATTGAATGAGCTGCGACCAAATCCGTATCAGCCCCGTAAAACATTTGAAGAAGTATCTTTGCAGGAACTAGCTAATTCTATTGAACAATCAGGTGTCTTTCAACCCATCATCGTACGCCGTTCCGCAGTAAAAGGATATGAGATTATTGCAGGGGAGCGACGTTTTCGAGCGTCCAAACTAGCTGAAAAAGAAACGATCCCTGCTATCGTTAGAGACTTTGACGAAGAAGCGATGATGCAAGTAGCAGTGCTGGAAAACTTGCAGCGAGAAGATCTGAATCCGTTAGAAGAAGCAGAAGCATATGAGATGCTGATGAAAAACCTGAAACTAACACAAGCAGAAGTAGCTAGTCGTTTAGGAAAGAGCAGACCTTATATCGCCAATTATTTGCGCTTGCTTTCTTTACCGGATCTTGTCAAGGAAATGGTACAAGATCAGCGTTTATCTATGGGACAAGCCCGTACGCTGTTAGGTTTAAAAAATAAAACATTGATCTTGAAATTAGCCAATCGTGCAGTAACTGAAAATTTAACTGTCCGCCAACTGGAACAGCTTGTTTCTGAGTTAAATCAAAATGATGGAAAAGAAAAGAAAAAAATCCCAAGGCTAGCAAAGGAAAAACCATATTATATCCGAGAAAGCGAAGATCGTTTGATGGATAAATTTGGTACAAGTGTAGCTATCCAAGAAAAAAATGGGAAAGGTAAGATCGAGATTGAATATCTTTCTCAAAAAGATTTGACTCGAATTCTTGATATCTTGAATATTCAATTTGATGAAGAATAAACAAAAAGGAGGCTATTTTTATGTACGACTTGCACGATATCGTTGAAATGAAAAAACCTCACGCTTGCCAGACGAATCGCTGGGAAGTCATTCGAATGGGCGCAGATATCAAAATCAGATGTATGAATTGCGGACATATCGTCATGATGACCCGTCGAGATTTTGAAAAGAAATTAAAAAAAGTAATTGAAAAAAATGCAGAGAAAGAGTGAATAAATTTATGGCATTGACTGCTGGAATTGTTGGGTTGCCCAACGTAGGAAAATCAACTTTGTTTAATGCGATCACAAAAGCAGGAGCAGAAGCAGCAAACTATCCCTTTGCGACGATCGACCCCAACGTAGGGATGGTAGAAGTACCTGACTGGCGTTTGCAACGCTTAACAGAACTTGTACATCCGAAAAAAACTGTTCCGACGACTTTTGAATTTACAGATATTGCTGGAATCGTAAAAGGCGCAAGTAAAGGAGAAGGTTTGGGAAATCAATTCTTAAGCCATATCCGCCAAGTAGACGCTATTTGTCACGTTGTTCGCTGTTTTGATGATGATAATATTACTCACGTAGAAGGACGTGTTGATCCACTAGAAGATATTGATACGATCAACTTGGAACTAGTGTTAGCAGACTTAGAATCTATCAACAAACGCTATACTCGTGTAGCAAAAGTTGCTAAAACCAAAGATAAAGATGCAGTGGCAGAACTAGCTGTACTGGATAAAATCAAACCTGTACTGGAAGAAGGAAAATCTGCCCGAACGATCGAATTTACTGAAGAAGAACAAAAAATCGTTAAATCACTATTTTTATTGACGACAAAACCAATTCTTTATGTAGCCAATGTCTCAGAAGATGACGTAGCAGATGCAGACGCGAATCATTATGTACAAGAAGTGCGCAACTTTGCTGCAGAAGAAAATGCAGAAGTGATCGTGGTCAGTGCTCGTGCAGAAGAAGAAATCGCAGAATTAGATGAAGAAGACAAAGCGGAATTTTTAGAAGCTTTAGGAATCGAAGAATCAGGTTTGGATCAGTTGATCCGTGCTGCTTATGATTTGTTAGGCTTAGCTACTTACTTTACTGCTGGGGAACAAGAAGTACGTGCTTGGACATTCAAAAAAGGAATCAAAGCACCACAAGCAGCAGGAATCATCCATTCAGATTTCGAACGCGGATTTATCCGTGCAGAAACTGTCTCTTTTGAAGACTTGGATCATTACGGAAACATGCATGCAGCAAAAGAAGCTGGACGTGTTCGATTAGAAGGAAAAGATTATGTCGTACAAGACGGCGACGTAATGTTATTCCGCTTTAATGTGTAAAAGGGCTATCAAACTAGCTGTAGAATATGGTAGAATGTCTTTTGTGACGACCGTTGAGAAAAGGAACGGCTAAGGAGGACTATTAGATAATGGAACCAGAACAATTACGAGCAATCGTAAAAGAAAACAATAGTTTAGAAACAAAATTAACCAAAAGAAATCAACAGTACATTTTTGATTTGAAAAAATCTTTAGAAGCAGCGAATTTGTCTGAAGAAGAAAAAGTAAAAGCCCTTCATGACATTCTGCCTACTTTAGTTGCAGAACAAAAAGGCGGAAGAACAGCCCGTCAATTGTTTGGGACAGTCTCTGAAAGAACGGAAGCAATCATCAATAAGCCAGCAGAAGTAAAAAATTCATCCACCCCTTTATTGATGTGGTTAGATAATACGTTGCTGTTGCTTGGTCTATTAAGTATCATGATTGCGATTACCGGATTGTTTTCACGTGGAACAACGCCAGCTTATGGCTTTTCTACACTCGTTCTAGGTTCTGCAATCGGTGGCTGGGTCTTTTATATGATGTACAAATACATCTATCAATATGAATATCCCGGAGCAGATCGAAGCAAGAAACCAGGAATGGGTAAGACATTGCTTATCCTAGGTGGAACGACACTTCTTTGGGTCGTACTGTTTTCTGCGACAACACTATTGACACCAGTTATCAATCCAGTATTAGATCCAGTAGTAGTTATCATTATCGGGGCAACTGCTTTAGCAATCCGTTACTACTTGAAGAAAAAATACGGGATTATTGGAAGTTTATCCGTCCCAAGAAGATAAACTAGCAAAAAGATCAGCTATTTTGCTAGATATCTAGGGGTAGTAAAGAACCTCATTTTGTTTATCCATAGTTAAATAATAGTAAGGGACTGTGACAAAAGTCTTGTCACAGTCCCTTTTTACGATAAACGGTGTTCAAAAGCCAGTTTCTCGGTATTAAGTCCAATTTATGCAAAAATGTGGAAAGCCATTTTCACAAAATTTTTCTTACTACTCGAAACTAAGCAGCTTTTTCACAGCCTCTCCACTAAACGGTGTTCAAAAGTTTGCATCTGCGGTAATAAACCCAACCAATTCAAAAACATGAGAAGCTGTTTTTGATTGGCTGTTCTTATTACTTGATGCAGGACAGCTTTTTTACAATCTCTTTTAATACACACAGATGTAAACGCTTTATATTGGTATTCTATGAGAAAGCTAACTTGATTCCAAGTAGATCATTGACTTAAATGAAAAAATCAATTATTTTAATAGATAAACTAAATTAGAGGAGTGGTACTAAAAATGTCCAACTGGGAAACAAAGTTCACGAAAAAAGGATTTACTTTTGATGATGTCTTATTGATACCAGCAGAAAGTCACGTGTTACCAAACGAAGTGGATATGAGCGTACAATTAGCTAAAAATATTAAGTTGAATATTCCAATCATCAGTGCAAGTATGGATACTGTTACCGACAGCAAGATGGCCATTGCTATGGCAAGACAAGGCGGACTAGGTGTGATCCATAAAAACATGACGATCAGCCAGCAAGCGGATGAAGTAAGAAAAGTCAAACGTTCTGAAAGTGGCGTAATCATTGATCCGTTCTTCTTAACGCCACAGCATCTTGTAGCAGACGCAGAAGAATTGATGAGCAAATATCGTATCAGTGGTGTGCCAATCGTTGAAACACTTGAAAACAGAAAATTGGTAGGGATAATTACAAACCGCGACATGCGTTTTGTAACAGATTATCACATGCCGATTGCTGATGTGATGACAAAAGACAACTTAGTGACTGCCCCAGTAGGTACCTCTCTAAAAGATGCAGAAAAGATTTTGCAAAAACATAAAATCGAAAAATTACCAATCGTAGATAACGAAGGTCGTTTAAGCGGATTGATCACGATCAAAGACATCGAGAAAGTGATCGAATTTCCAAATGCAGCAAAAGATGAACATGGTCGATTGCTTGTAGCAGCAGCCGTTGGTGTAACAAGCGATACATTTGAGCGTGCGAATGCTTTATTAGAAGCAGGGGCAGATGCAATCATCATCGATACAGCTCATGGACATAGTGCAGGTGTGATCCGAAAAATTCAAGAAATCCGTTCAACTTTTGCAGATGCAACATTGATTGCAGGAAACGTTGCGACGGCTGAAGCGACAAAAGCTTTATATGATGCAGGTGTAGATGTCGTAAAAGTTGGTATCGGACCAGGATCGATTTGTACGACACGTGTGGTAGCCGGTGTAGGTGTACCTCAGCTCACAGCTATTTATGATGCAGCATCAGTTGCTCGTCAATATGGCAAAGCGATTATTGCAGACGGAGGGATCAAATATTCTGGTGACATCGTCAAAGCATTAGCTGCCGGCGGACATGCAGTGATGCTAGGAAGTATGTTGGCAGGGACAGATGAATCACCAGGTGAATTCGAAATCTTCCAAGGACGTCGATTCAAAACATACCGAGGTATGGGCTCATTAGGCGCGATGGAAAAAGGTTCAAAAGACCGTTACTTCCAAGGTAGTGTCAATGAAGCAAATAAATTAGTACCAGAAGGAATCGAAGGTCGGGTTGCTTATAAAGGAAGTGTTGCAGATATTATTTTCCAAATGATCGGCGGTTTGCGTTCAGGAATGGGTTATGTTGGGGCAGCCAATCTACAGCAATTACGTGATGAAGCGCAATTTATCCAAATGAGCGGCAGTGGATTAAAAGAATCACACCCTCATGATGTACAAATCACAAAAGAAGCACCAAACTATTCAGTTGAATCTTAAAAACATTAAAGAGCGTGGGACAAAAGTAAAGAACACTTTTGTCTCACGCTCTAAACACGTATAAACGGCGGAAGCAGAAGCAACTCCTTCGGAAATAAGCTGAAATTCACAAAAATTTGAAAAGCAATTTTCGTGAATTTCTTCTTATTTCTTGGAGTTAAACGCTTCTGTCCCAGCCTCTTTTTGAATAAACAGTGTTCCCTTGCCACCTCCGAATCACAAGTACAACATTCATAAAATATGAAGAGCTGTTTTTTGAATTTGTCCTTGTAACTAGGAGCTGGGGGGTAGGCTTACGACCTCTCCACTAAACGGTGTTCAATCAGCTGACCCTCGGTATTAGTTCAACAAACGGTAAAATATGAGGGACTATTTTTCCATTTTTTTCTCTAATACTCAGGTTAATTCGCTGATTTCACAACCTCTCGATAAATGGTGTTCAAAAGCCAGTTTCTCGGTATTAAGTCCAATTTATGCAAAAATGTGGAAAGCCATTTTCACAAAATTTTTCTTAATACTCGAAACTAAGCGGCTTTTTCACAGCCTCTTTATTTAATAACTTTCAGATTCCCCATATAAGGAACGAGCGCTTCTGGAACTGTGACAGAACCATCTTCATTTTGGTAGTTTTCCAAAATGGCAGCTACTGTACGGCCAACTGCAAGTCCTGAACCATTCAGAGTATGAGTATAGTGGATTTTTCCATCATTATCGCGATAACGGATCATTGCGCGGCGTGCTTGGAAATCTTCACAGTTAGAACAAGAACTGATTTCACGATAAGTATCTTGTGCAGGTATCCATACTTCTAAGTCATAAGTTTTAGCTGCAGAAAAGCCCATGTCTCCAGTTGATAAGGCCATCACACGATAAGGCAAATGCAATTTTTTCAAGATATCTTCTGCATCAGCTGTCATTTTTTCCAATTCTTCGTAAGAATGCTCTACATCCGAAAATTTGACCATTTCTACTTTATTGAATTGGTGAAGACGAATCAGTCCTCGTGTATCCCGACCAGCACTTCCGGCTTCAGAACGAAAAGCAGGGCTTAGTGCAGTGAAATAAATAGGTAAATCTGCACCATCTAAAATTTCATCATTATAATAGTTAGTTAATGGTACTTCAGCTGTTGGGATTAATGTTAGATCAGTATTCTCCAATTGGAAAACATCTTCTTTGAATTTTGGAAATTGTCCCGTACCAAACATCGCTTTACTGTTGACGATATAAGGAGTGATCATTTCAGTATAGCCGTGTTCGTAAATATGCTGATCAAGCATGAAGTTGTAGACAGCACGTTCTAATCGAGCACCTAATCCTTTGTAATAGACAAAACGGCTACCGGCTACTTTTGCGCCACGTTCAAAATCTAAAATATCAAGATTTTCTGCAATTTCCCAGTGTGGTTTTGGTTCAAAAGCAAATGTACGTGGTTCGCTCCAACGACGGATTTCTACATTGTCCTCTTCATCTGTTCCAACTGGCACAGAATCATGGGGAAGGTTTGGCAAAGTAGTTGCAATTTGTTTCAATTTTTCATCCACTTCAGCAATTTCAGTATCCAATGCTTTGATGTTGCCACCGACTTCTTTCATTTCAGCGATTTTAGCAGAAGCATCTTCTTTTGCACGCTTCAATTGGGCGATCTCAGCAGAAACATCATTTCGATATTTTTTTAATTCTTCACTTTTGACTAGTAGCTTACGACGATTTTCATCTAGTTCCATGAATTCAGCTAATGTTTCTTTTTTTACGCCCCGAGTCATCAATTTTTCTTGTACTTCTTCAATATTTTGTCGCATCATTTTTACATCTAACATATGATTTCCTCCTTTTTGAAAATAAAAAAAGACTGATCCATCCCATTATTCTTGGGACGAATCAGTCTGAAATTCGCGGTACCACCCAAGTTCAGCGTCAGCTGCACTTGTTGAACACATAACGGCTGTTGAACCGACCTTTCTTATTTCGAAAGGGCACGTAAACGAACTGGAACTTCCAAATTATCCTTTGCTGATTTACACCTGCCATCAGCTCTCTGAAAAAGAATAAAGTGTACTGGGTTCTGTGTTTTTCATTTATTCTAATAATTGTAATAAGAATAGCGAATATTTCAGCTTTCGTCAATAACTTCCTGTGTATCAATAGGTAATTTTTCATTTTTCTTGATTGGAAGGTGCATGATGAAAGAAGTCCATTGCTTATCTGATTTTGCATAAATGTATCCGCCGTGCAAAGCCACAATGCTTTGAGCGATTGCTAAACCAAGTCCAGTTCCTCCAGTTGCTTGTGAACGAGATTCTTCTACACGATAAAAACGGTCGAATAGATTATCGATTGCCTGTTGTGGGATCATTGCTCCGTTATTTTTGACTGTTGCAACAACTTCTGAACCGATACGTTCTACTTCGATTACGATCTTCGTTGCTCCTTTTCCGTATTTCAACGCATTCGTCAAAAGATTATTGAAGACACGTACAAGTTTTTCGGTATCGCCATCCATGATAAGGGAGTCTACTTTTGATTGAACAAGTATTTGGATATTTTTTTTAGAAGCTTCCAACTCAAAATCAGCTGCTAACTGTTCGATCAACTGGATCATGTCAAAGGCAGAAAAATTCACCGGGACAGCAGGCTGGCGTACCTTAGTGTATTCAAATAAGTCGTCCACTAAAGATTTCATCTGCTTTGCTTTGATATAAGCAGTATGCGTATACTTTAAAAGATCTTCTTCTGAGTGATACTGGCCATCTTCTATCAGTCCTAGGTATCCAATGATGGACGTGAGTGGGGTACGGATATCATGACTGACATTCGTGATCAATTCATCTTTTGATTTTTCGATTTTACGTTCGTCTTCAATCGCTGCTACGGTACTATCCACCAATCCATTGATACTTGTTACCACTCGGCTTAAGTCACCACTCAGTTCAAAAGGGATACGATGATCATAATTTCCGTTTGCGATGTAGTGAAGTTCGCTGATGATATGCCGCAATTGCATTTGGCGATATCTTCGAATCAAGCGCCAATACAAAACACCAATATCTAATAGAAAGAAAAAGGGAATAATAAAATTCCGGCCGTTCCAGAACAAATCAGTGTTCAATCGTTCTGCAAAAATATTCTTTGAATCCCAAATCGCATTCGTCAAAGAAGGTGAACTGTTGATCACCGAACTGATAACAACCAGAATAGAAACATTTAATAGAAGCAAAAGGATAATCGTGATGATTCCTTCCGCTAACAATTCGCTGATTTCTTTTGAAGTCAAATTGATCCGACGGCGTTTTTCAGTTGCTCGTTTACTATCTTGCGTCAATTTTATAGCCCACTCCCCAAACGGTTTGAATGACTTTTTCACCACCAGTTGCTTCTTCAATCTTATCTCTTAAATGACTAACGTGAACCATGACAGTTTTAGCAGAGACAATACTTTCTTGTTTCCAAACACGCTCAAAAATTTCATCCGCGCTAAATACTCGATTAGGATGACTAGCAAGCAAGTAGAGGATACCGAATTCCAAAGCTGTTAACTGGATTTCTTTCCCATCGATTGTTTTAACTTCATGAGAGTCTTTATTGATGATTAATGCATTTACTTCTAATACATCAGGCTGATCTGGGGCAATCTGCATTTTTGTACGCCGTAATAAAGACTTTACTCTAGCCATTACTTCTAACGGATTAAATGGCTTGGTCACATAATCATCTGCACCAGCGACCAGTCCTTTGATCTTATCCATATCAGTAGTTTTTGCTGTCAGCATAATGATTGGTATTTGGGATTCTTTTCGTAGCTCTTTCACTACTTGCATCCCATCCATCTCAGGCATCATGATATCTAAAATAAGTAATTCAATATCAGGGATTGTTCTGATTTTAGATAATGCTTCTTTCCCATCATAAGCCTTTACTGCTTCATACCCCTCATTGTGAACATAGATACTTAATAATTCAACGATTTCTTTATCATCGTCAGCAATCAAAATTTTCATAAATAAATCCTCCAGAGTCATATTGTTACTATTATTCTAGCAAAAAAAAGCAGAAATAGATAAAAGCAGCACTTTGTTAAGGAAAATTTTAGAAGGTGAGACATCTAGTTGGTGTGAATAAGACAAGAACATGAACATTAAACTGAAAACAAAAGGATTTTACGTCTCTCGGAGTTATAAAGACGAACGAAAAAGGACCAGAACTAACCAATGATCATGTAAGCTAGAAATGTTGATAAATAAGCATTTTCTTATTGACTTTCACATGTGATGTTGATATATTATTATTTGTTCAAAAGAACACCAATAACTTATTAAATAATAAAAAACAAGTTGTTGACATGTTGGAAATGACATGATAAGATAACTGAGTCGTTAAAAAAGAACCACTTGCGAAGCTTGATTCT
>OATZ01000012.1_pt1 | contig 156756 bp, 137 predicted proteins | sample 1476111 | NCBI WGS metagenome assembly OATZ01 (sample SAMEA2579995, study PRJEB22360) | human gut metagenome | reverse complement strand
TCTCCGCATCCTTTGGGGGCACGGAGCCTTGCAAAAGAGGCGATTCAAGCGAATTGAATGGGTTTTATATAGGAAAAAATGTGTCGTAAGAGTAGAGGGATATAAGGAAGGTGCTTTTGTGAGCTGTTTTACACTCTACTGTCAGCCCCCCACATCATTTTGGTACGCAAGGTATCGAAAAAGATGTGGTTAAAGCGTTTCACCACCTTAATGCTATAGTCTGCTCTACGGATAGTGAGACGAGTAGTCTCTTTACAGGTTTCACTGCTACCGTCTATTGCTACCAGAAAGTTATGACTACGGCTTTCTACATCTAAAGTAATTTCCCAGTCATCACAGATTACTATAGGCCTTACATTTAAACTGTGTGGGGCGACAGGAGTGATTGCAATCGTTTTGGAGTGTGGAACGATAATAGGGCCACCTACGCTTAATGAATAGGCAGTAGAACCTGTTGGAGTAGCAATAATCAAACCGTCTGCTTGATAAGTAGTGAGATGTGCCCCGTTGATTGCCGTACGGATACTGATCATTGATGAACTGTCTCGTTTCAGAATGGCTATTTCATTGAGAGCATAAGGCGAATTTTGTAAATGTTTATCGTCGCAAAGTAACTGGAGTACACTTCGTTCCTCAACAGTATAATGGTTCTGATAAACCTCTTCAATCGTTTCTTCCATTTCTTCCGGGGATACATCTGCCAGAAACCCTAATCGTCCGGTATTGATGCCTAAAATAGGGATTCCTTTATTGCCTACACGGCGTGCTGCCTTCAGAAAAGTGCCGTCACCGCCAATGCTGATCACCATGTCGGCATCAAAATTGTTTTCATCGAACAAATCATCTGCCTTAACGTTCAGTTTTAAATCGGACTTCAGAAAACGATGAAACTCCCTGCATACGCAGATTTCAGCTCCATGTTTCTCGAGTAATTTGAACAGGGTGGCAGCATGTGAGGACTTCTTAGCTTGGTATGTATTTCCGAAAATGGCAAATTTCATGTTGATAAAAGTTTCTAGTATGTCGCAAATTTGGGATTTTTTTTCGGTATTGCTGTTATCTTATCGCTAATATTTGTACTTTTGCGCAAAACATATGGGTAAAAGCTCCGTATTATATTAAGACATAGAACTATGACTAAATTAAGTGTGAACATAAACAAAGTGGCTACCCTTCGGAATGCCCGTGGGGGAAATGTTCCGAACGTGGTTAAGGTGGCGTTGGATTGTGAGAGTTTCGGTGCTGACGGAATAACGGTTCACCCCCGTCCGGATGAACGCCATATCCGTCGTTCGGATGTGTATGATTTGCGTCCGTTGCTTCGGACTGAATTTAATATTGAAGGATATCCTTCTCCTGAGTTTATTGACTTGGTGTTGAAGGTGAAACCTCATCAGGTGACTTTGGTTCCGGATGATCCTTCTCAGATAACTTCTAATTCGGGATGGGATACCAAGGTTAACTTTGATTTCCTGACAGAAGTATTGGATGAATTTAACGGGGCAGGTATCCGTACATCCGTATTTGTGGCACCCGATGCGGAAATGATTGAATATGCTGCGAAAGCAGGTGCCGATCGGGTAGAATTATATACCGAGCCCTATGCTACTGCCTATCCGAAAGATCCGGCCGCGGCTGTTGCTCCTTTTGTTGAAGCGGCAAAAGCGGCACGTAGATTGGGGATCGGTCTGAATGCCGGTCATGACTTGAGTTTATTGAATCTGAATTATTTTTATAAAAACATACCTTGGTTGGACGAAGTCTCTATCGGTCATGCTTTGATAAGCGATGCACTGTATCTGGGACTGGAACGTACCATCCAAGAATATAAAAACTGTCTTCGCTAATGAATGCAATGCTACTATTAGCCCAAGTGGCTACCAATCTGGCTGACTCCGTTGCATCGGCCAATCCTGTATTGACTCCTGTATCTGCACCGGCAGAAATGAATATGCTTGATATGGCTATCAAGGGTGGATGGATTATGATTGTACTGGCCGTACTGTCTGTTGTCTGTTTCTACATTCTGTTCGAACGTAACTATATGATTCGGAAAGCCGGTAAAGAAGATCCGATGTTTATGGAGAAGATTAAAGATTATATCCATAGTGGGGAGATAAAATCGGCCATTAATTACTGTCGTACGATAAATACTCCTTCAGCCCGCATGATTGAGAAAGGTATCAGCCGTTTGGGACGTCCGGTAAATGATGTGCAGGTTGCTATTGAAAATGTGGGAAATATAGAGGTGGCCAAGTTAGAGAAAGGACTGACGGTAATGGCTACCATTTCCGGTGGTGCACCGATGCTTGGCTTCCTGGGTACGGTAACCGGTATGGTGCGGGCATTTTACGAAATGGCGAATGCCGGAAGCGGTAACATAGACATAACATTGCTTTCAGGAGGTATTTATGAAGCCATGATTACTACTGTGGGTGGTTTGATTGTGGGTATTATTGCTATGTTTGCTTACAACTACCTGGTGATGTTGGTAGACCGAGTGGTCAATAAGATGGAATCCAGAACTATGGAGTTTATGGATTTGCTTAATGAACCTGCACAGAAATAAAGTGCTGAGATAAAATAAAGTGCGTAGCCAATTAGCACATTGACAGATTGGCATCTTGAAGAATTATTTTATGGCATTAAAGCGTCGAGCAAAAATATCACCCAACTTTAGTATGGCATCTATGACGGATGTCATATTCCTGTTGCTTATCTTTTTTATGATAACCTCAACTGTTGTGTCGCCCAATGCGATTAAAGTGTTGTTGCCACAGGGGAAACAGCAAACTTCGGCCAAGCCGTTGACAAGGGTTATTATTGATAAGGACCTGAACTATTATGCAGCGTTTGGTAATGAAAAAGAGCATGCTTTGGGATTGGAAGAGTTAACTCCATTCCTCCAAAGTTGTGCGGATAAAGAACCTGAGATGTATGTTGCTCTCTATGCAGATGAAACTGTGCCTTATCGCGAAATCGTTAAAGTGCTGAACATCGCTAATGAGAATCATTTTAAAATGGTGTTGGCTACACGCCCGCCGGAAACAAAGAAGAAATGAACATAAAAAGAAAGAGTGAATATATAGGGGCGTTGGGTGCATTGTTGGTGCATGTGGCTATTATTGCTCTTTTGATTCTCGTAAGTTTTGCTATCCCGCATCCGGACGAAGAAGCCGGGGGAGTACCTGTTATGATGGGAGATGTGGATGCTGCTTATGGAAACTATGATCCTTCTACCATGGTGGACGTGGAGGTTTTGCCGGAAGAAGTGCCGGCTCCGCAGCCCGAACCGGAAGTGGAGACTGAACAGGAAATGATTACTCAGACCGAAGAAGAAACGGTTGTGGTAAAGCCTAAGGCCGAACCTAAGAAGGAAAAACCGAAAGTGGCAAAGAAACCTGAGAAAACTCCCGAAGAAAAAGCTGCCGAAGCTAAAAAGCTTGCTGAGGAAAAGGCGGAACGTGAACGTAAGGCTGCAGCGGAAGCTGCCAGTAAACGAGTGGCCGGTGCTTTTGGTAAAGGTTCGCAAATGGGGGGAAGTAAAGGTACGGCTACTTCAGGAGAAGGAGTCGAAGGAAGTAAAGACGGTAATTCTTCGACCGGAGCAAAATCCGGAGTCGGAGGGTATGGAACATTTAATCTTGGAGGACGTTCTATTGGAGAAGGTGGTTTGCCTCGTCCGGTATACAATGTTCAGGAAGAGGGACGTGTCGTTGTTTCTATCACGGTAAACCCTGCCGGTCATGTGATTGCTACGAGCATCAACCGATTGACAAATACGGTAAATTCGACTTTACGTAAGGCAGCTGAAGATGCGGCTAAGAAGGCTCGTTTTAATGCTGTGGACGGAGTAAACAACCAGACGGGAACAATTACTTATTATTTTAATTTGAAATAATTAATGCTTAGGGTGCCGCACCCTTAAAAGGCCGGGTGCTCTAAGTTTGTAACATCTAAATGATATAGATTATGGGAACTGTTTATGCATTTTTCGCAGATGGATTTGAAGAAATTGAAGCGCTTACTACAATTGATACATTGAGACGCGCAGGTTTAGATGTCGAAATAGTATCTGTTACTCCGGACGAGATTGTAGTCGGAGCGCATGACGTATCTGTGCTTTGCGATAAGAATTTTGAAAATTGTGACTTCTTTGATGCTGAGCTGCTGTTTTTACCCGGAGGTATGCCGGGAGCTGCCACTTTGGACAAACATGAAGGGTTGCGTAAATTAATTCTTAGTTTTGCAGAGAAAAACAAGCCTATTGCAGCCATTTGTGCTGCTCCGATGGTACTTGGGAAATTGGGACTCCTGAAAGGACGTAGAGTTACTTGTTACCCCAGTTTCGAACAATATCTGGATGGGGCGGACTGCACTAACGAACCGGTTGTAAGAGATGGTAATATTATTACCGGGATGGGACCGGGAGCTGCCATGGAGTTTGCATTGACTATTGTGGATACATTGTTGGGCAAAGAAAAAGTGAACGAACTCGTAGAGGCTATGTGCGTAAGACGTTAAGCTTATGTGTCGGACTGCTTTGATTGTAGCCGGAGGGAAGGGACTCCGTATGGGGAGCGAACTTCCCAAACAGTTTCTTCCCATCGGTGGTAAACCTGTATTGATGCGTACGCTGGAAGCTTTTCACCGTTTCGATGAAAAAATGCAGATTATTCTTGTATTACCTCGGGAGCAACAGGACTTTTGGCGTGAACTTTGTGAAGAGCATGGCTTTGACATTAAACATCTGATTGCCGATGGAGGTGAAACACGTTTCCATTCGGTCAAGAATGGATTGGCTCTTGTGAACGGTATCGGTGTAGTGGGAATACATGATGGTGTCCGTCCTTTCGTTTCACAGGAAGTGATTGCCCGCTGCTTCCGGGAAGCAGTAGTCCGAAAAGCCGTCATACCCGTCATTGATGTGGTAGAAACTGTGCGTCATCTCACCGAATCGGGCAGTGAAACCGTAAGCCGTAATGACTATAAATTAGTGCAGACTCCCCAGGTGTTCGATGCAGATCTGCTGAAGAGAGCTTATGAACAGGAATTTACTCCCTTTTTTACAGATGATGCTTCGGTGGTAGAAGCTATGGGTGTTCCTGTCTACCTGGTGGAGGGGAATCGTGAAAATATAAAAATAACTACTCCTTTTGATTTGAAAGTAGCTTCAGCCTTGTTGTAATGTTCGATTTAACTACACGAGACATAAAGTACTTATCCGGTGTCGGTCCGCAGAAAGCTGCGGTTTTGAATAAAGAGCTGGAGATTTATTCATTGCATGACCTGCTCTATTATTTCCCTTATAAATATGTAGACCGGAGTCGCATCTATTACATTCATGAAATAGATGGAAATATGCCGTATATACAATTGAAAGGGAAGATATTAGGATTCGAAACATTTGGTGAAGGACGTCAGAGGAGGCTGTTGGCGCATTTTTCGGATGGTACGGGAGTGGTTGACCTGGTATGGTTTCAAGGTATAAAGTATGTTACCAATAAATATAAACTTCATGAAGAATACATTGTTTTCGGTAAGCCAACGGTGTTTAACGGAAGAATCAATGTAGCCCATCCCGATATAGATAGTCCCGCCGATCTGAAATTGTCGTCAATGGGGCTTCAGCCCTATTATAATACGACGGAGAAGATGAAGCGCAGCTTTCTTAACTCCCATGCGATTGAAAAAATGATGGCAACCGTTATCGGACAGATTCAGGAGCCTTTGTCCGAAACACTTTCACCTAAACTGATTGCCGATCATCATTTGATGTCTTTGACGGATGCATTGCGGAATATTCATTTTCCTTCTAATCCGGAATTGTTGCGAAAAGCACAATATCGTCTTAAGTTTGAAGAACTCTTCTACGTACAACTCAATATTTTGCGGTATGCCAAAGACCGGCAACGCAAATATCGCGGCTATGTTTTTGAAACGGTAGGAGAGATTTTTAATACGTTCTATTCAAAGAATCTCCCTTTCGAATTGACAGGCGCTCAAAAGAGAGTTTTAAGGGAGATCAGACAAGACGTAGGGTGTGGAAAGCAAATGAACCGGCTATTGCAGGGAGACGTTGGAAGTGGAAAAACATTGGTGGCATTGATGAGCATGTTGATGGCACTGGATAATGGATTTCAGGCTTGCATGATGGCGCCTACCGAAATTTTGGCTAACCAACATTACGATACCATCAGAGAACTGCTGTTTGGGATGGATGTAAGGGTGGAGTTGCTGACAGGCTCGGTAAAAGGCAAGAAACGGGAAGCTATTCTTGCGGGACTCCTGACCGGAGATGTGCACATTTTGATAGGTACCCATGCCGTGATTGAAGATACTGTAAATTTTGCTTCGCTGGGATTGGCTGTCATCGACGAACAACACCGCTTTGGAGTGGCACAACGTGCCCGCCTGTGGAGTAAAAGTGTTCAGCCACCTCATGTGTTGGTTATGACTGCTACTCCGATCCCACGTACATTGGCTATGACACTTTATGGTGATCTGGATGTTTCGGTTATAGACGAATTACCTCCCGGCCGTAAACCGATTGCTACGATTCACCAGTTTGATAACCGTAGAGAAAGTTTGTATCGTTCGGTACGGAAACAGATAGAGGAAGGCCGCCAGGTTTATATTGTTTATCCACTGATTAAAGAGAGTGAAAAGATTGATTTAAAGAATCTTGAAGAAGGATATCTGCATATCTGTGAAGAGTTTCCCGACTGTAAGGTCTGCAAAGTGCATGGCAAGATGAAGCCTGCTGAGAAGGATGCACAGATGCAACTTTTTATTTCGGGTGATGCGCAGATCATGGTAGCCACCACAGTAATTGAAGTCGGTGTGAATGTGCCCAATGCTTCGGTGATGATTATCGAGAATGCCGAACGTTTCGGACTATCCCAGTTACATCAGCTACGTGGGCGAGTGGGGCGTGGAGCTGATCAGTCTTATTGTATTTTAGTTACTACGTATAAACTTACCGAAGAGACCCGGAAGCGGCTTGAAATTATGGTGCGCACCAATGACGGATTTGAAATAGCCGAGGCAGATCTTAAACTACGCGGTCCCGGGGACTTGGAGGGTACGCAACAAAGTGGCATTGCTTTCGACCTGAAGATCGCGGACATAGCCCGTGACGGACAGCTTTTGCAATATGTGCGCACTATTGCTGAAGAAATAACAGATGCCGATCCTGGCGGAGTATTACCGGAGAATGCGATTTTGTGGCAACAGTTGAGAGCATTGCGCAAGACGAATGTTAACTGGGCTGCTATTAGTTGAAAAACGGTTAAACATGTAGCTTTTTTACATAAACATGTTGCATAACATATTTTCTCTTATTCCCTTTATTTACGGTTGTTTGGAGAAATATTTCTTTAATTCCATGCCTTGCTCTTATAAAAAATAGTTAAGAACATGCCTTCTGTTTCGTCTGGAAATGCTATCTTTGGGGGAATTTTTAAATAAATGAGCACTTTAACCTTTTGAAACTGTACGTTATGATGGAAAAAACATTAGTCATTCTGAAACCTTGTACCCTTCAGCGGGGGCTGGTTGGCGAGATCACTCGTCGTTTTGAGCGTAAAGGATTGCGTTTGGCAGGAATGAAGATGGTGCAGTTGACTGATGAAGTGTTAAGTGAGCATTATTCACACCTTAGTTCGAAACCATTCTTTCAGCGAGTGAAAGATTCCATGATGACGGCTCCCGTTATCGTTTGTTGTTTTGAAGGTGTGGATGCTATTCAAGCCGTTCGTGCATTGGCGGGACCAACTAACGGACGTCTGGCAGCACCGGGGACCATTCGCGGAGATTACAGTATGAGTTTTCAAGAAAACATTGTTCATACCTCTGATTCGCCTGAAACCGCAGCTGTCGAATTAAACAGATTCTTTAAACCGGAAGAAATATTCGATTACAAGCAGGCTACTTTTGATTACCTGTATGCGAATGACGAATATTGATTGAATTGAATTAACAAGACGAATGAATTTCAATTGCATTAAAACAGTAATGATTGCCGCTGCGGCTATGGTCAGCCTGAATTCTTTTTCTCAGGATTTGATTGCCCGTCAGGCACCGATTGACAGAAAATTAAAAAGTGTAGATTCATTAGCATTGCAGAAACAGATCCGTGCAGAACAATCTGAATATCCTGCGTTGAGTCTATATCCTAATTGGAACAACCAGTACGTACATGCTTACGGAAAGGATGCTATTATTCCCGATTCTTATACGATCGATCTGACCGGCTTCCATATGCCTACTCCGAGTACCCGTATTACATCTCCTTTCGGTCCCCGTTGGAGAAGAATGCACAACGGACTTGATATCAAAGTGAATATTGGCGATACCATTGTCGCAGCTTTTGACGGAAAGGTACGTATTGTGAAATACGAGCGTAGAGGATATGGTAAATATGTCGTTATTCGTCATGACAATGGTCTGGAAACTGTATATGGCCACTTATCTAAACAGTTGGTAGAGGAAAATCAGTTAGTGAAAGCCGGGGAGCCGATCGCTTTGGGTGGAAACACCGGTCGTTCGACAGGATCTCACCTCCATTTTGAAACACGTTTCCTGGGTATTGCCATCAATCCGGCATTGATGTTTGACTTCCCGAAACAGGATATTGTTGCAGATACATATACGTTTAGAAAAACAAGAGGTTACGAACGTAACAGAGCCGGTTCTCACGATACTAATATAGCATCGGACGGTGAAATCAGATATTACAAGGTGAAGAAAGGCGACAGTTTGTCCCGAATTGCTAAATTGCGTGGCGTTTCCGTCAGCACACTTTGTAAGTTGAATCGTATTACTACAAAGACCACACTTCGTCCGGGTCAAGTATTGCGCTGTTCATAATAGTTATACTACATAGTCGGAAGAGGGCACTTTAATATAATTTAGAGTGCCCTCTTTTCTTTTTACTTTAATTATTGTTACCTTTGCACACTATTTGTAAGGAAATGAAAGATACCAAGCAACAATTTGAACATGTCATTGCTTTATGCCGTGACCTATTCTCTAAAAAACTGCATGATTACGGTCCTGCATGGCGTATTTTGCGTCCTGCTTCCGTGACCGACCAAATATTTATCAAGGCCAATCGTATTCGCAGCATTGAAGTAAAGGGGGTGACTCTTGTCGATGAGGGAATCCGTTCCGAGTTTATCGCTATTGTCAACTATGGTATTGTCGGGTTGATACAGTTGGAACTGGGATATGCAGAGTCTGCTGACATTACAGTGGAAGAGGCATTGGCTCTTTATGACAAGCATGCGAAGGAAGCATTGGAATTGATGCTTGCCAAGAATCACGATTACGATGAAGCATGGCGGAGTATGCGCATCAGCTCATATACCGATTTGATATTGATGAAGATTTACCGTACCAAGCAGATTGAGAGTCTTGCCGGTCAGACATTGGTCTCGGAAGGCATTGATGCCAATTATATGGATATGATTAACTATTCTGTTTTCGGATTGATTAAGATAGAATTTGAAGGATAGAGAACTACATATTATTCAGAAAGTATGGACTAACCTGTGCCGCTTTGCGCTGGCAGGGGTGTTTATCTTTTCAGGATTTGCGAAGGCGGTCGATCCATTGGGTTCGGAGTATAAAATACAAGACTACCTTGATGCTTTCGGTATGGGGACATGGTTCCCGGCTTTTTTTCCATTGCTGGCAGGTATTGTTTTATCAGCCATTGAATTTTCGGTAGGTATCTTTTTGTTTTTTGGCATCCGGAAAACGACTGCTACATGGTTGGCTTTGTTGCTGATGATTTTTATGACACCGCTGACCCTGTATCTGGCTTTAGCTAATCCGGTGTCTGACTGCGGCTGTTTTGGTGATGCATGGGTCTTGACCAACTGGCAAACGTTCTGGAAGAACATTATTTTGTTGATAGCTGCAATTTCCGTTTTTAGGTGGAAGCATCAGATGATTCGCTTTATCAGTGCCAAAATGGAATGGCTCGTATCTCTATATACTTTTCTATATGTGTTTGCACTTTCGTTTTATTGTTTGGGAAACTTGCCGATATTAGATTTCCGTCCTTATAAAATAGGAAAAAACATTCCGGAAGGTATGGATGTTCCGGAAGGAGCAAAGCCTACGGTGTACGAGAGTGTGTTTGTACTGGAAAAAAATGGCGAGAAGAAAGAATTTTCTTTGGAGAATTATCCGGATAGTACCTGGAAATTCATTGAAGCACGGACCATTGTAAAAGAAAAGGGCTATGAACCTTCTATTCACGATTTCTCGATGACCAATCTTGAAACGGGTGAAGATATTACAGAGGAGGTATTGTCTGATAAAAACTATACGTTCTTATTGGTGGCTCATCGCATTGAAGAGGCCGATGACAGTAATATCGACCTGATCAATGAGATTTACGACTATGCGGTGGAACACGGATATGGCTTTTACTGCCTGACTTCTTCGTTGGATGATCAGATAGAACAATGGAAAGATAAAACAGGTGCGGAATACCCTTTCTGCCTGATGGATGATATTACGTTGAAAACAATGATACGTTCCAACCCCGGATTGATGTTGATTAAAGAAGGTACTATCCTTAATAAATGGGGTGATAGTGAGCTGCCCGACGAATATGCTTTGACTGACAAACTGGAGAATCTGGAATTGGGAAAACAGAAAGAAGAAAGTGATGTGCATACGATTGGGTATGTGCTCCTTTGGTTTGCTATTCCTTTATTGATGGTTCTCGGTGTCGATATATTGGTGGTGAAGCGTTTGGAAAAGAGGCGGAAAAGAGCTGCTGAAAAAGCTGTCGAAAATTCAAAATCCTCTTCTGAGGCGTAGATGAATAATAGAATTGAAAATTTATTAACCCTTTTAATAAAAAACAAAATGAGAAAGAACATTGTTGCAGGAAACTGGAAAATGAACAAAACCCTTCAGGAGGGTATTGCTCTTGCAAAAGAACTGAATGAAGCTTTGGCTAACGAAAAGCCTAACTGTGATGTCATTATCTGTACTCCGTTTATTCACCTTGCTTCTGTTACTCCTTTGGTAGATGCAGCTAAGATCGGTGTAGGTGCTGAGAACTGTGCTGACAAAGAATCCGGAGCTTATACAGGTGAAGTATCGGCTGCTATGGTAGCTTCTACCGGTGCTAAATACGTTATTCTGGGTCACTCGGAACGTCGTGCTTACTACGGTGAAACGGTTGAGATCCTGAAGGACAAAGTGAAACTGGCTTTGGCAAATGGTCTGACTCCGATTTTCTGTATCGGTGAGGTTCTGGAAGAACGCGAGGCTAACAAACAGAACGAGGTTGTTGCTGCTCAGTTGGCATCTGTATTCGATCTTTCGGCAGAAGATTTCTCTAAGATCGTTCTGGCTTACGAACCGGTTTGGGCTATCGGTACCGGTAAAACAGCTTCTCCTGCTCAGGCTCAGGAAATCCATGCGTTCATCCGTTCGGCTGTTGCTGAGAAATACGGAAAAGAAATCGCTGACAACACTTCAATCCTTTATGGTGGTAGCTGCAAACCTTCTAATGCTAAAGAACTGTTTGCTAATCCTGATGTTGACGGTGGTCTGATCGGTGGTGCTGCCCTGAAAGTTGCTGACTTCAAAGGTATCATTGACGCATTCAATTAATTAAAATTGGGGGTTAAAAGCCGGAGAATAGTAATTTGCCGGTTTTTAATACCCCAATTCTCAATCTTATAAATTTATGAAGAAACTGGGTTTACTTTTGTTCTTGTTTGTTTGTGCTGCGGTTGTCCGGGCTCAAAGCAATATCGTGAAAAGTCTGGAACGTAATGTACCGGGGCAAGGGAAAGTAACTATTCATCAGGATTCCCGCATCGAAGCTTTGCTGGGAACTGCCCGCACCGGCACAGGAGAGCAGACTGTTATAAAGTCGTCCGGTTATCGGGTGCAGGCTTATGCCGGTAATAATACCCGCCAGGCCAAGAATGAAGCCCATCAGGTAGGTACCCGTGTCAAGGAGTACTTTCCCGAACTTTCGGTTTATACTTCTTTCAATCCTCCCCGGTGGTTGTGCAGAGTCGGTGATTTTCGCAGCATCGAAGAAGCTGATGCCATGATGCGTAAGCTGAAAGCAACCGGTGTGTTTAAAGAAGTCTCTATTGTTAAAGATCAAATTAATATTCCTCTGTAATCATGTTAGAAAAAGAAGAAATCATTTCTCCGGCTTTGGAAGATTTAAAGAATCACTATCGCAGTATAATTACTTTGTTGGGCGAAGATGCTGAACGGGAAGGATTATTAAAAACTCCCGAACGTGTAGCTAAAGCCATGTTGACCTTGACCAAAGGCTACCACATGGACCCGCATGAAGTTCTTCGTTCTGCCAAGTTTCAGGAAGAGTACAGTCAGATGGTGATTGTGAAGGATATAGATTTCTTCTCACTTTGCGAACACCACATGTTGCCTTTCTATGGCAAAGCTCATGTAGCTTATATACCTAACGGATATATCACCGGATTAAGTAAAATAGCCCGTGTGGTCGATATTTTCTCTCATCGGCTGCAAGTGCAGGAACGGATGACGCTGCAAATTAAAGAGTGTATTCAGGAAACGTTGAATCCGCTGGGCGTAATGGTCGTGGTGGAAGCCAAGCATATGTGTATGCAGATGCGCGGAGTGGAAAAACAGAATTCCGTAACTACTACTTCCGACTTTACAGGAGCTTTTAATCAGGCTAAGACCCGTGAAGAGTTTATGAACCTGATCCGCCAGAGATGATAAACTCGGAGTTTTGATATTATACAGAATAATAACTATTTATTTCAATTACTTATATTTTAGTTTGGTTATATAGTTATAGTTATCTATTTTTGCCGCAGTAAGTAATACTTCGTAGCAAAAATCTATGTCAGCTACTATCAATGATTTAGCTTCATTTAATAAGTTCTTTACCGAGAATCAACATCGGTTTATCCGATTTGCATGGACTTACACCCGTGACGAAGTTGTGGCGGAAGATATTGTTATGGAGTCTCTGATGGCTTATTGGGAGAATCGGGATCATATGACTCCGGAAATCAATCCGGCTGCCTATGTACTTACTGTCGTAAAAAATAAATGTCTCAATTATCTGCGCCATTTACAGTTGGTTAATGACGTTTCTGACCGTGTTGCCTCACATTCTGAGTGGGAGTTGTCCAATCGTATTGCCACACTGGATGCCTGTGAACCCAATGCATTGTTTGCCAGTGAAGTGCAGGATATTATCGATCGTGTTATTTCCCGTTTATCTGCTACTACCGCCCGAATTTTTCTTTTAAGCCGTTACGACAACAAGTCCCATAAAGAAATTGCTGAAATTATGGGAATGACCGTGAAGGGAGTCGAGTTTCATATCTCTAAGGCTACCAAAGAGTTGCGTGTTGCTTTAAAAGATTATCTTGTCCTTTTTCCTTTCTTGTGTGACTTTCTGTCCCGAAATTAAAAATAAAAAGAACTTTTTTACTAGGGGGATTAATTGTTGGCGTGTTATTATAATGAATGCAATTAAGACCGACTTATGAAAATAGAAAAAGAAATATTATATCGATATTTTAATGGAGACGCTACTCCGGAAGAAGAGCATAAAATCCGGCAATATCTTGAAGCTTCGGATGAAAACTGGAAAGAGTATTTGCGTGAGCGAAAGTTTTTCGATACCATTATATTGAAAGAACAGGTTGTGTCTGAGGAGAAACAGATGAAGCGCAGGCAGCTGATTCGGAAGATAAATCTTGAATGCCTGAAGGTGGCCGCAGTTTTGTTGATTGCTTTTGGAACGGCATTTTTCTGGAACAATCAGTCCGAGAAGCCCGCAACTAAAAGTGTGGTAAATACTTTGAAGGGACAAATGGCCAATATAACCTTGCCCGACGGAAGCCGGGTGTGGCTTAACTCGAATACGAGAATTGAGTATTCGCAGCATTTTGATGATAAAAGAGAAGTGCAGATTGACGGAGAGGCTTATTTCGAAGTCGTACGGAATACCGGAAGACCTTTTATTGTTTATACTCCGGATGACGAACAGGTAGAGGTACTGGGTACTAAATTTTATGTAGAAGCATACTCAGGTACAAAGAAGTTTGAGACTGCACTGATAGAAGGCAGTGTTCGTGTCAGGGCAGCTAACTCCCAGTTCATATTGCAACCCTCTTATAAGGCAGTGCTGAAAGGAGGCAAGATGAGTGTAGAGAAGATCACTGATTTTGATATTTATCGTTGGCGTGAGGGACTGATCTGCTTTAAAAACAGACATTTTTCTGAAATACTGGAAGAGCTCAAAAAGTATTATGGAGTCCATATCCGGTTTGACGCAGCTAAAATAAATAACCCGGTGCTGACTGTTAAGTTCCGCTTGTCTGACGGCATTGAATATGCGTTGCGGGTTTTGCAGAAAGATGTGAAATTTAAATATGTGCGGAATGATGAAGAAAACACATTCGTTATAAAATAATTTGTTTAACCCTTAAAAACATACATGCAGCCTATGGAAAACACTTATTAAATCTAACCTGAAATAAAAAAGCCGGCAGGTACTGCAATACCTGCCAGCTAAAAGGAGAAACATTCTTCTTTTCCCTAAAAAGAAAAATATTAATCGAATTTATAAAGCAAAGATATGAAAAATACTCGTTGCACGGATTTTTGTGTACCTAAAAATTCGTCTATCAAACAATTATTAAAAACTATGAGAGTCACTATATTCTTACTTTTCTTTTGTGTGTTCAGCACAATCGCAGGTACTGTCAATTCTCAAAATGCCAGGGTATCGATACATAAAACCAATGTCCCTTTGGAAGAAATACTTAATGAGATCGAACATCAGACAGATTATTTATTTATGTATTCGAATAACATTGATGTGAAAGAACGTACTTCTATCCGCGTTTCGGAGAAACCGGTCTCGGAAGTTTTAAAAAAGTTGCTTGGAAACAAGATTGCTTATGAGATGGAAGGCATGCACATCATTCTATCAGATAAGAGAGAGAATCAAACTGCAATTGCCCAGCAGGCGAATAAGATCCAGGTGAAAGGTAATGTTACAGATATGGCCGGTGAACCTGTCATTGGCGCCAGTATATTGGAGAAGGGGACTACCAATGGTATCGTAACCAACTTCAACGGTGATTTCTCCCTGAATGTAAATCCCGGTGCCGTGCTGGTGGTTTCGTATATAGGTTACTCTGCACAAGAAGTAAAAGTCATCCCCGGGAAGGCGTTGAAAATAAAGATAAAAGAAGATGCGGAGTTGTTGGATGAAGTTGTTGTAGTGGGGTATGGAACTCAGAAGAAAGTGAATCTGACAGGTGCTGTGGAGACTGTCGATGCGGATGTCATCGAGAATCGTCCGATACGCAGCGCGACCGATGCCCTGCAAGGCACCGTATCCGGATTGACGGTAACTTCGGGTACAGGCAAGCCCGGAGAGTTTGCCTCTTTTAAGATACGAGGCAACACTTCTGTGAACAGTGCCGGCGCATTGGTGATCATTGATGGAATGCCGGGAGATATCAATACGGTAAACCCACAGGATATTGAAACAATCTCGGTTTTGAAGGATGCCGCTTCTGCCGCTATCTATGGTGCAAGGGCTGCGGAAGGAGTCGTGCTTGTCACTACCAAAAAAGGAACTTCGGAGAAAGTGAAGGTAGAGTATACCGGAAACTTCTCTTTCAATACTCCTACACGTCTGCCCGAAAGCAATACAGGACTGGATCATGCATTATTATCCAATGTCGCGTTTACCAATGCCGGACTGGCCGTTCCTTTTTCTCAAAAGGCAATCGATGCCATTAAAGATCCGAATACGATTGCCATCCCCAACGGTAAGGAGTGGACATACACTTCGGATATGGACTGGATTGACCTGATGATGGACCATAGTTTCCAGCAAACTCATAATTTAACCATTTCGAAAGCTTCTGATCGTTTGAAATACCTTTTCTCTATCGGTTGGCTCGATCAGAACGGAATGTTCTCTGAGTATGGGCCGGACAATTATGACCGGATTAATCTCCGTTCCAATATCAGTGTCGAGTTGATCAAGGACAAACTGTCACTGGACAGTCGCATCAGCTATTCACGTGGAGTGAATCTTTATCATGCTGCCGAGGGTTCCTGGTCGATTCCTTATATCACCTTTATACAAGCGGGTCCCAATATGCCTGTTTATGATCCCAACGGAAATTATTCGCGGCATCGTATGCAATTGAATCCGATACAGGCTCTGAAGGAAGGTGGCGAAGGGCGTACTCGCAATCAACGTATCGAGGGAGTATTTACTTTAGAGTATAAACCGGTGAAAGGTCTTTCTCTCCGGGCCGTAGGAGGCGCCAATATTTTGGATGGACAGAAGAAAGAATGGCGCAGAGCTTACGGAAAATATGGAGTGGATGGTTTGATTTCAACAGCTTTTGGCCAGAAAAGCCCGAACTCGGTTACGCAGAACAACTCCCATCGACAATATCTGACCGGACAGTTGATTGCCGAATACAAAGGGGTATTTGGAAAACATGATATCAATGTCCTCGGCGGATGGTCGGCCGAAGAAAACCTGTATGAAGATCTTCAGGGAAAGCGTACCAATATTGTCGGCAATGAACTGCCTGCACTGAATCTGGGAGATACCGACGGATGGTCGAACGCCGCTGATGAAAATGAATGGGCGTTGCTCTCCGGATTTATGCGTGCAAGCTATGCTTTTGCTGCCAAATATCTGGTAGAAGTGAATTTCCGTGCGGATGCTTCTTCCCGTTTCTCAAAGAAAAACAGGTGGGGAGTGTTCCCTTCGGCATCTGTCGGATGGAGAATCACAGAAGAGAAGTTTATGCAAAATCAGCACATCTTTGATAATCTGAAATTGCGTGCTTCGTGGGGACAATTGGGTAACCAGAATGGATTGGGGCTATACGACCACATTGCCAGCTATAACATCAATGGATATTATCCTTTTAAGTCGGAATTGGGACAATGGGCGGTTATCTCGAAATTGCCTTCAGAGTCCAGAACCTGGGAAACTGTAGAGGTGAAAAATATTGCTGTCGACATGGCATTCCTCAGAAACCGTTTGACTGTAACGGGTGAATATTTTATTAAGAAGAACAAAGATATGTTGGTCAGCATCGAGATACCCAGTATAATAGGTATCGATGTGCCCACAGGAAACTACGGAGAACTTAAAGTAAAAGGTTGGGAAGTTACGGTCGGATGGCAGGATAAGATTAAGGATTTCTCTTACGGAGCCCGTTTTAATTTGTCGGATCAGAAAGATAAGCTGGTGGATTATGGTGTAGAATACAATGGTTTTGTGGCCGGTGTCAATCAGAAAGTGCAGGGGTATTCCTTGGGGTCTATCTTTGGATACCGTACGGACGGGTATTTTACTTCTGAAGAAGAGGTGAAGAATTCGGCTGCCTTCAATAAGGCCATTACGGGTGTGGGAGATATTAAATACATCGATAAAGACGGCGACGGAAAGATTTCGGCTCCCAATGATCTGGAATATCTGGGAACTACGACTCCCCGTTATACATTCGGGTTGAATCTGACTGCCGCATGGAAAGGATTCGATTTGGGAGTGTTATTGCAGGGGGTAGGCAAAAGAAATTTTTATCTGTCGAGCGAAGTGATGAACCCGTACTACGCTACCTGGAATAACTTCTCGTATAAAATGCATAATGACTATTGGACTCCGGAGAATCCCAATGCCGCATTCCCCCGCTATTACGCCGGTGCCAATCATAATTACCAGATATCGGATCATTGGCTGCAGAATGCCGCTTATGTTCGTTTGAAGAATCTGCAATTGGGCTATACGATAAGTCCGAAGCTTACTAAGTCATGGGGGATTCAGCGTTTGAGAGTCTACTTTAGCGGTGATAATCTTTGTGAGTATAGTAAACTGAACGATAATTTCGATCCGGAACTGTCTAATATTAACGGATATGTATATCCTATTATGAGAAACTTTTCTTTTGGAATCAATGTGACACTTTAATTCTTGGAGTAAGATGAAAAATATATATCTTTTTTTGTTAAGCGTAGTAATTCTTTGCAGCTGTAACGATTTCTTGGATCGTGAACCTAAAACAAATTTGTCTCCCGGTAGCTTCTGGAAGTCGGAAGAAGATTTAAGATTGGCAGCGAACGTGTTTTACCAGAATATGAACCGTTCTTATACGCTGGATAATCAGAGTGCCGACGGCTTTGCCAATGTAGGAAACCTGGTAAGTTCCGGAACACATGCCCCCGGCAATACTGATGGGATATGGACCACAGCCTATAAACAGATACGACATGCTAATAATTTTCTGGAGAATTATGAGAAAGCTGAGGTGAGTGAGACCACAAAGAACCGTTATGCAGGTGAAGCCCGTTTTTTCAGGGCATATTTCTATTTCAATCTGGTGAAGCGGTTTGGAGATGTTCCATACGTATTGCGTACACTCGATATGGACTCGGAAGAGCTGATGGGACCGCGTGTACCCAAAGAGCAAGTGATTGCAGGCATCATAGAAGACCTGGAGTTTGCCGAAACACATATTCCACTGAAAAGTAAGTTGCCTACAGATGTAGGACGTTTGACTAAAGGAGCCGCTCAAGCCATGCTTGCCCGTGTGGCGCTTTATATCGGTACCTGGAATAAGTTTCATGGTAGCGGAGAGTATAAGAGCTATCTTCAAATAGCTAAAGAAGCCAGCAAGCGACTGATTGACTCTAAAGAATATTCGCTGTACGCCGATTACCGTAATCTGTTTTTGCTTCCGGGCGAAGATTCGAATGAACATATTCTGTCATTTCGTTATTCTGCCGAAGCCGATACGTACAATCCCCGTATCCGTGCTACAATAGCCGACTTGTCTCATAGTCCGACGAAGGTATTGGCTGATGCTTTTCTTTGCAAAGACGGACTTCCTCTTGAGAAGTCGGCCTACCGGGTGGAATATCTTCCTGCGGGAAAAGAGTTCGAGAATCGTGATCCTCGCATGGCATTGACTATCTGGAAACCCGGCGATCCTTTTTTAGGCAAACCGTTTGTGCCTAATCTCACGAGCCAGACACGTACCGGATATATGTTTAAGAAGTATGGCGACGAGGAGTCTTACTCTAACATGAAGTCGCGGATTGATGAGATTCTGATTCGTTATGCAGAAGTATTGCTGACCTTTGCCGAAGCCAGTTTCGAACTGGACGACCGGATTTCCGATGAAGACTTGAACCTCTCTGTCAATGCACTCCGTAATCGTTTCGAGGGAGATCCTAACCGGCTGCCGGATCTGACCAATGCTTTTGTAGCAGAACACGGGTTAAGCATGCGTGATGAGATTCGCCGTGAGCGCAGAGTGGAGCTTGCCGCCGAATCGTTCCGTTATGACGATATCATTCGTTGGAAAACGGCAGAAACGGAGTTGCCTGCCGCTATCTTGGGTGCCAAGTTCGATCCGGAACTCTATCCGTCCACAGTTCCCGGTAAAGATGTCATTCTGGATAAGAACGGTTTCATATTGGTACAGAATGCCGAAAGCCGTACGTTTGATAGTTCGAAAGATTATCTTTTCCCTTTGCCGCTGCGCGAAGTTTCGCTGAATCCGAATTTGAAGCAGAATCCTAATTGGTAATTAGTTTCTGGTAAAGTGATTGTTTGGAGAGGAGCGTTCGTCAAGCGCTCCTCTTTTGAATGGTCTTATAAAAAAATGGAAACATGAAAAGACTGATTTTACCAATTGCATGTGGCATTTGCACTGTTACCTCTGATGCACAGACCGACAAACAACCGCATCCCAATGTGATCTTCATTTATGCAGACGATTTGGGATATAAGGATTTGAGTTGTACCGGAAGCCGTTTCTATGAAACTCCTCATATCGACAAGCTGGCAAGAGAAGGAGTTTGTTTTACTCAATCCTATGCCGCATGTCCGGTTTCGTCGCCGTCCCGGGCTGCTCTGTTGACCGGTAAATACCCTGCCCGGATCAACCTGACCGACTATATTCCCGGAGACCGGGCGTACGGTCCTCATAAGAATCAGCGGTTGGCTTCTTTGCCGTTCAATCTCCATCTGTCGAAAGACGAAATAACGATGGCTGAGGCCTTCAGGCAGAACGGGTATTCTACCTTTATGGCGGGCAAGTGGCATCTGGCCGAGTCTGCCGAATACTATCCTGAGCAGAATGGGTTTGATATTAATATCGGAGGAAATAATACGGGGCATCCCTCCAAAGGATATTTTTCGCCTTATGGTAATCCACAACTGAAAGACGGTCCCGAAGGAGAGTATCTGACGGATCGCCTGACTGATGAAGTGATCCGTTATATCTCGGAGCCTAAGGAAAAGCCGTTCTTTGTCTATCTGTCCTATTATACGGTTCATCTGCCCTTACAGGCAAAAGCGGAAAAGATAGCCAAATACCGGAGAAAGCTGAGCCGGGCGGTTCCTGCGGATTCATCTTTTGTGAAAAAAGGAGAGACGTATCATAAACTTGTGCAGGACATTCCGGCTTATGCCGCGATGGTCGAGAGCCTGGACGAAAACATAGGACGCCTGTTAGACACCCTGCATCGGTCGGGACTCGATGAACACACCATTGTTGTGTTTACGTCCGATAATGGGGGAATGGCCACCAGCAATACTACTCGTAATATCCCGACCTCCAATCTGCCTTTGCGTGCCGGAAAAGGATATTTGTACGAAGGAGGCATCAAAGTGCCTGCCATCATCCGATGGAGTGGACACCTGAAAGGAAGACAGGTTTCGGATACTCCGATCATCGGTACGGATTATTATCCGACTTTGCTCGATCTTTGCGGATTGCCTCTACTGCCCGGACAACACGTGGACGGAGTTTCCATGAAACCCGTCTTACAGGGCGGACGGCTGTCCAGACCTTCCTTATTCTGGCATTATCCTCATTATAGCGGTGGACTGGGTGGTCGGCCTTCTGCGGCTATACGTGAGGGGGATTATAAGCTTATTGAGTTTTTTGAAGACCATCACGTCGAGTTGTACAATGTGATTCAGGACGAATCCGAAGAGAAAGACCTGTCACAAATATACCCTGAGATAGCAGATGGACTAAGGAAGAAACTATATTTGTGGTATAAGGAGGTCGGTGCCCGAATGCCTGTTGATAATCCCCACTATGTTTCTCCTGTGAAGGATTCCGACTCTTTTGAAAATAAATAATCGTTTGTACTTAAAATATAACAGATATGAAATTCGTTACCTTATCATTGTTAGCCACTGCGTTGACTGTTGGCGGAAATGCCGCCGAGCAGGCACGTTCCTCCAAGCAGCCCAATATCTTATTTATTCTGGCTGATGACTTTGGCTGGAGAGATCTGGCATGTACGGGCAGCCGTTATTATGAATCGCCCAATATCGATGGAATCGCCCGTAATGGCGTGAGGTTTACCCAAGGATATGCAGCCTGTCAGGTGTCCAGTCCTTCCCGTGCCAGCATTATGACAGGCAAGTTTACCGCCCGCCACGGAATAACCAATTGGATTGGTGAAGGAAGTGGAGAAGAGTGGCGCAAGATGGGAAGACATTCCAAGCTTCTTCCGGCCCAATACGTATGGCAATTGCCCAAAGAAGATATTACTCTGCCCGAAGCATTGAAAGCCCACGGTTATAAAACGTTTATGGCCGGCAAATGGCATTTGGGAGGTGAGGGTTCTTATCCCGAAGATCATGGTTTCGATATCAATATAGGCGGGCATGAAGCGGGAGGTCCTTATCCCGGCGGCTATTTTGCTCCCTATGGCAATCCGAAAATGAAAGAAGGACCGGATGGTGAGAATTTATCCATGCGTCTGGCACACGAGACAGCGTCGTTTATCGAAACCCATACCCGCCGGAATAAAAAGCAGCCTTTCTTTGCTTTTCTCTCTTTCTATGCCGTGCATGCGCCGATTGAGACCACTGAAGCCAAGTGGAGGCATTTCCGGAATAAAGCGGATTCGATGGGGATCGCTCCGGTGGGGTTCGAAGTAGATCGTACATTGCCTGTACGTTTGCAGCAGGATAATCCCATATATGCCGGACTGATACAGCAGATGGACGATGCCGTGGGAGTGGTGCTTGCCAAACTGCATGAGTTGAGTTTGGATGAAAATACGATTATCGTGTTCACCAGTGATAATGGCGGAGTGTCTTCGGGCGATGCATACGCTACCTCTAACTACCCTCTTCGCGGCGGAAAAGGGCGGCAGTGGGAAGGTGGAATACGCGTACCGTTATTTATCGATTTTCCGGGTAATACTTTAAAGGGAGATTCGTGCGTGGTGCCTGTCACCGGTGCCGATTTGTATCCTACTTTTCTCGATATGGCAGGCATCCCATTAATGCCCGGCCAACATCAGGACGGTGTAAGCCTGCTTCCTCTGTTACAGGGCAAGAGCATCCCCGAGCGTGCTTTATACTGGCATTATCCTCATTATGGCAATCAGGGTGGCGAACCTTCTTCCATCATACGGCAAGGCGACTGGAAGCTGATTCATTATTACGAAGACGGCAGGGATGAATTTTATAATCTGCGGATAGACGAAACCGAGTCGGAACCGCTGAATGTGCAATATCCCGAAAAGGTGGAGTTCTTGAGTAAGAAGCTGTCTGTATGGCTGACTGAGGTAGGGGCCAGATATCCTGAACCCGATCCTCAATACAATCCGGCAGCGGAGGCTCTCTATAAGAAAAAGACTCGCGAAAGAATGATGAAAACCTTGGAAGCTACCCGCAAGAAGCAGTTAGGCAAAGATTTCAAGCCTAATGCAGACTGGTGGGGGAGCGAAACGAAAGATTAAGGACGGGAAATTATGAAAGAGCGGAATCGGATGGTCAGCGCAGCACCACCCGGTCGCCCAGTCGTTTGGCCATCAGATTCTGTATCTCCTTCATTTCCTTGTACCGTTGCATGACAGCGTCGCACTGGGCGTTGTCATTCGCAATCGAAGGATCTTGCAGGGCATACATGATGTGCTTCAGCTCTTCTGCGACAATGGCGTTCTTGAAGTTAATCATCAGCATCGGGACCATTTCGTACAGCCGTTCCTCATCCGTCACCAACTTCTGTGTTTTGGAGTGATACTTGCTCAGTTGATACCGGTCACTCGCCAGTTCGGTGGCTATCGTACTGATTTTCGGATCGGGGTGCGCCACGAAGAAGCGTTCGGAAGCGAACTCCTGATCGTGGATATGTTCGGAGGCCTCCGAGAGGATACGGCGGTGGAGGGGATTATGGAAAGCCAGTTCGTCCTCCTTCAGGTCATTGATGACATACTCGACAACGGTGACCGGGACTTCGTTGCCTTCTTCATCCGTTAAGTTACACATCACCTTCTCTCCATAGCGCACAATCATCTGAATAATCAGGCGCTCGTATTTATAAAACTCTTGTCCCTCTTTACCTTCCTGTGGGATGAACGATTGGTAGGTGTCCGCCTCCATTTCTTCGGGAGGGAAAGGAGGAGGCATTTCGCCCGGTTGCGGCGTCGGGGCATTATTGGAGGCTATGGGTTTATTCCCCTTCTCGGCCTGAAGTTCCCTGCGCTTGGCCACTTCGGATACCAGTAACTTATCTTCTATCCGCAACAACTGCCCGCACTCCTTGATGTACACATCCCGGACGATGGCTTCGGGAATCACCGCAATGCTGCGCACGATGTCGTTGATCAGCTCGGCACGTTTCATCGGGTCCTTGCCGGCATCCTCCATCAGCAGTTGTGCCTTGAAGCGTATAAAGTCCGTCTCGTGTTCCTGTATGAAGTTCTGAAACTCCGTAGCGTTGTGCTTCCGTGCAAAAGAGTCCGGGTCGTCTCCGTCGGGTAAGAGGCATACTTTGATATTCATTCCCTCTTCGAGCAGCATGTCGATCCCCCGGATAGAAGCTTTGATGCCCGCCATATCACCGTCATAAAGCACCGTGATGTTGTTGGTGAAACGGTGGATCAACCGGATCTGCCCCGGCGTAAGAGAAGTACCGGACGAGGCCACCACATTCTCTACTCCCGACTGGTGCATCGATATAACGTCCGTATATCCTTCCACAAGGAAGCAGCGGTCCTGCTTTACGATGGCCTGCTTGGCAAAGTAGATGCCGTATAGTTCGTTGCTTTTATGATAGATTTCCGATTCGGGAGAGTTGACGTACTTGGCAAGTTTCTTGTTCTCCGTGCTCAGCACACGTCCGCCGAAGGCAACCACTTTGCCCGAAAGCGTGTGAACGGGAAACATGACACGTCCCCAAAAGCGGTCGCGCAACTTATGGTCGTCCGTTTCATAACAGAGTCCGGTCTTTACCAGGAACTCTTGTTTGAACCCTTTGCGCAATGCCTCCTGTGCCAGTGCATCGCGCCCCTCGGTGCTGAAACCCAACTGGAACTTATCAATAATATCGTCACGGAAACCCCGTTGGCGGAAATAAGCCAGTCCGATGCTGCGTCCGTCTACATGGTTTTTCAGGATATTCTGAAAGTAGTCGCGGGCGAAGTTGTTGACAATGAACATACTTTCGCGGTTGCTTTGCACCTCTTTCTCTTCATTGGTCAGCTCCCGTTCCTTGATTTCTATGTTATACTTCTTGGCCAGGTAGCGGAGTGCCTCGGGATAGGACATCTGTTCGTGTTCCATGATGAAGTGCACCGCGTTGCCGCCCTTGCCGCAACTGAAACACTTGCAAAGTCCCTTGGAGGGAGACACGCTGAACGAGGGAGTTTTCTCGTTATGGAAAGGGCAAAGTCCCACGTAGTTCACACCGCGTTTGCGCAGCGTGACGAAGTCCGAAACCACTTCTACGATTTGTGCGGCATCGAGTATACGGTCTATGGTTGCCTGATCTATCATTGTTTTATCTCCTTGCGGATGCAAATGTACGTGATATTTCTTGGATAATCAAATGACTTTTCAGTGGATTCGACAGGACCTGCCGATATATCTGCCGCTTACTTAATGATCTCTATACGCGCTGTTTCGCATTAAAAAGTTACTAAATAGGGGGGTAGTCTGACGAGTGCCCGATCTTTTTCTTGCCAACCGGAGGAAGAAAGTGCAAAATGGCGGCCTTTTGGGGTCGGAGAGCCGGGCTTTGGGGTAGAAAGAGCTTGTGTTCAGGGTAAAAAGAGCTTGTGTTTTTGGGAAAAGACGTAAGCATTCTCCCCGAAATACGTAAGCATTTCCCGAAAATGATTACTTCTTTTTCAAATATCTCTATATGTTTTCCATGATTACATATATTGTTCTGTTTAAGGACGGATTTTTCTCCGTATTTCTTTCCGGTTGCTTGGCTGATACGGAGCTTTCTTTTCTGCCAGAAAGATACTCCCGTTGCTTCCGGGTGGATGATATGATACAGAAAGAACCCTTTACTGCTCAATATGCTTCTTATATCGATAAATGCGATCAATCGGATCGGAGGAAAAATGAATTAGAGCCGTTTTTTCCTTCTTGCCTTTCCCTTGGGGCTAAAGAATGAAAACTGGGCGCTTCTTATTATCATTTTGACATTTTGCTTATCCCGCGAATTAGAAAAGAAAGGAGAGGGGATGTCTGTGATGAATGATGACATCCCCTCATACTTATGATAAAGATTATCATTTAATTTTCTCTCGTATCTTCGTCAGGTACTTTTTCATTCCCTCCGCATCTTTGTTGGTGATGATCTCAAGCAGTTGTTTCAGCTCTGTGCGGATATTCTCCACTTGTGACGGTGTGCGCGGATTGAACAGGATTTCCTGCAATAAGTAGTCATCTTCGCTCAGCAGCCCTTTGGCAATGGCCATGTGCTTTTTGAATGTGGTTCCCGGAGCTTCCTGGTGCTTCATGACAGCTGCAAAAACAAATGTCGAAACAAACGGGATGGACAGGGAGTAAGCCACTGTTTCATCATGCTCGTCGAAAGTATATTCGAAGATGTTCAGGTTCAGGCTATTGTATAAGTCTTTAAAGAATACTTTCCCCAAATGATCACTCTCACTGATGATGATGGCGCTTTCGCTGCTCAGATTGCTCAGGCTGGCAAAAGTAGGGCCAAACATCGGGTGAGTGGAGACATAACGGAATCCGCTTTCTTCGTAGAACTTCTTCAATCCGGTTTTTACCGAAGCAATATCACTCAGGATACAGTCTTTGGGCAAAACCGGCAGAATTTTGCGGAAAGCGTCCAGCGTGTATTTCACCGTGGCAGCATTGATCACCAGTTCCGGTTCGAACTCCTTGATCTCCTCCAGAGTGGTGAAGCGGTAGGTGTTGTATACAAACCGAAGCTGATGCGGGTTGACGTCGAACACGGCCGTCTCGTGCTGGAAACTTAGTATGTCAGTAAAGAAGGAGCCCATCTTGCCGGCTCCCAAAATTAGAATTCGCATAATATGAATGATTTGCTATTTATTGATAATCTCCATCTGTTGACGAACCGATTCTTCGTGGATGGCTTCGAAGATCACTTTCACAAACTCTGCACTCATGCCGCACTGTTCGCCCTGAGCACCGCGTTTTTCAAGAATCTCGTTATAACGTCCGGTCTGAAGCACTGTGATATCGTGTTCCTTTTTATAAGTACCGATTTCGCGTGCTACGCGCATACGTTTTGCCAATTCCTGTATGATGTTGTCATCACATTCGTCAATCTGCTTGCGCAATACGTTCAGATTCTCCGTTGTCTGCGTTTCTTTACGGATGACAAGCAGGTTGAGGATATAGTCCAGTACGTCCGGAGTCACTTGCTGTGAAGCGTCGCTCCATGCACAGTCCGGGTTGCAATGGCTTTCTACAATCAATCCGTCAAAGTTCAGGTCCATAGCCTGCTGGCAGAGAGGAGCTACCAGTTCGCGCTTTCCGCCGATGTGGCTCGGGTCGCAGAAGATAGGCAGTTCGGGGATGCGGCGGCGCAATTCGATAGGAATGTGCCATTGAGGCAAGTTGCGGTATAACTTCTTGTCGTAGCTGCTGAATCCGCGGTGGATGGCTCCCAGACGTTTCAGTCCGGCGTTGTTGATGCGTTCCAAAGCACCGATCCATAATTCCAGGTCCGGGTTTACCGGGTTTTTAACCAATACGGGAATGTCTACTCCCTTCAGTGCATCGGCTATTTCCTGTACGGCAAAAGGATTGGCAGTGGTACGTGCTCCTACCCAGAGTACGTCGATACCCGCTTTCAGGCATTCGTACACATGTTTGGCGGTGGCTACCTCGGTAGATACGTACATGCCGGTTTCTTTTTTCACCTCTTTCAGCCAGGCCAGTCCGTCCACACCGATACCTTCGAAACCTCCCGGTTTGGTGCGCGGTTTCCAGATTCCCGCACGGAAGATTTTTACTCCTTTGGCTGCCAGTTGTGTGGCGGTTGACATTACTTGCTCTTCTGTTTCGGCACTGCAAGGGCCGGCTATTACCATCGGGCGTTTATCTTCCACACCCGGCAATAAGATTGATTCGAGTTCCATATCGATCTAATTCGTTTAGTTGTTATTTCATTATTGATTTGATTCGTTCCAGCGCTTCTGCCAGCTTGGCGTCTTTGCAGCAGAGGGAGATGCGGATGTATCTCGCTCCGTTGCTTCCGAAAATAAATCCCGGAGTGATGAAGACGCGTGCTTCCTGCAGCACTTTCTCTGTCAGTTCTTCTACATCGGCGCAACTTGCGGGGATTTTTCCCCAGAGAAACATGCCCACCTGCTTTTCGTCGTACGTGCATCCCAGTGTTTTCATAATCTCGCCGGCCAGGTGGCGACGGTTCCGATAGTTTACATTGTTGCCTTCGTACCAGGTCGAATCCGCTTCAAGTGCTTTGGCAGCTGCCAGTTGCATGGCACGGAACATTCCGCTGTCGATGTTGCTTTTCACTTTCAGAATCCATTGTACAAACTCTGCGTTCGAAGCCAGCATGCCGATACGCCATCCCGGCATATTGTGACTTTTACTCATGGAGTTGAATTCTATACAGCATTCTTTGGCACCCGGCACACTCAGGATACTGATCGGCTTATCGTTCAGGATAAAGCTGTACGGATTGTCGTTCACAATCACGATGTTCTTGCGGCGGGCAAACTCCACCAGGCGTTTGTACAGTTCCGGAGTAGCGTTGGCACCGGTAGGCATGTTCGGATAGTTGGTCCACATCAGTTTCACGCGGCTCAGATCCATCTTTTCCAGTTCATCGAAGTCCGGCATCCATCCGTCTTCCTCTTTCAGGTTATAGTTCACCACCTCGGCACCCAGTATTTTGCTTAACGAAGTGTAGGTGGGATATCCCGGATTGGGCACCAGTACCTGTTCTCCCGGATTGACAAAAGCGAGTGTCACGTGCAAGATGCCTTCTTTTGATCCGATCAGCGGCTGAATTTCTGTTGCCGGATTCAGTTCCACTCCATACCAGCGTTTATACCAGTCGGCAAAACCCTTGCGAAGTTCCGGTATACCCACATACGGTTGATAACCGTGTCCGTTCGGATCGTGAGCATTATTACATAGCGTTTCGATGGTTTGTTCCGAAGGAGGCATGTCCGGGCTTCCGATTCCCAGGCTGATTACATCTTTACCTTCTGCGTTCATCCGTGCCACTTCTTTCAGTTTCTTCGAAAAGTAGTATTCGCTTACACCGGCCAGTCTGTCGGCCGGCGCTACCTTATACGTTTGATTTTCCTTCTGCATATTCGCCTAATATTTTAAGTTCTTTCGTCAATGGAGTGATTGCTGTAATCGATTGTTTATATCTCAGGTAATCGTTGAAAGCTACATCTACGTAAAACTGGTATTCCCATTCCCGTCCGATGATAGGGAGCGATTGTATTTTTGTTAAGTTGATATTATAAAAAGATAGAATAGACAGAACCTGTGAGAGACTTCCTTCGGAGTGGGGGAGAGTGAAAACGATGTTTGCTTTGTTGAGAACGGTGTTTTGCTTTCGTATCTCGTCCACCTGCCACGGATCTGCCACTACCAGAAAACGGGTGAAATTGTGTTTGTTGGTTTCGATGCCTTCCTGCAGTACCTTCATTCCGTAGCGTTCGGCAGCGGCACGGGAACAGATGGCGGCGTGCCCTTTCAGGTTTTCCCGTTTGATGATTTCGGCACTCAAAGCCGTATCTTCGGCTTCTACCACTTTGATACGCGGGTGTTGGTTCAGGAACTCCCGGCATTGCATCAGGGCAATCGGGTGAGAGTTCACCTCGGTAATGTCATTCCAGTCCTCTTCGGGCAGGCAAACGAAGCTGTGCGAAATGCGTAATTTGTATTCGCCGATAATTTGTGTGCCGCTTTGGCGCAACAATTCGTTGTTGTGCAGCAGGCTTCCTGCAATCGTGTTTTCAATGGCCAGCATCCCGATGGTCTGACTATCTTTCCGGATGGCAGCAAACACATCTTCAAAGTTGGCGCAACAGATTAATTCTATCTCTTCTCCTTCGAAGTACTTGTGTGCGGCTATATCGTGATACGAGCCCAGTGTTCCTTGAATTGCTATTCTTTTCATTCCTATTGAGTATATGGTATAAAAAAATCCCGCGTCCATGTCGGAGCGGGATTCATATTATTAGTTTCTCTTAATTTCAGTTCTTAAGCACCCTGTCACTTGATACATACAAACTCCCGCTCTACTTTCTGGCTAAAGTAAAAGTAAAAAAAGAAGTAATATGTAAAAGTGAATACGTTCATAACGTTTTGCTTTATTTCTTTGTTACAGGGGACAAAAGTAATACTTTTCTTTTAAATGCAAGCAAAAAGCCATCTTTTTTTGTGATTTATATTTTTATATTCCCAACTTGTGCTTTTATGTTCCTAAATGACATCTATTTGTAATTTCTTCCATCTTAGCTTATATAAAACATGTAACCGTAACTACATAGATGTGTTTAGCGTAAGTTTGGTATAAGTGCAACAACTATTCGAATAAATTAGGAATATAGTGATGAAGGCATTAGATTTATAGTGCGAATTATTACATTAAAATAATGACCACTATGTTCTAAGAATCTAAAGCTATGGAGACTTATTACATGGCAAATGAATTTTTAGATTTTAAAAAAGTTTCGACTATGAATGATTATCGCCTTTTTCACCAACATCTTTTTTCGTTTTATCTTTTTTATTACCCTTTGTGTAGTGTAGTTCATGATTAATGATGCAATAGATAATCAGACAGAAAAAAAACTGCACAAATAGGTATTTAGTTAGATTAAGACTTAAAACGCATAATGCTAATCCTATTATTTTAAATAATAAATTATTATTTACTTGCGAAAACAAACGAATAATTGCCACAAATGCTAATAAGGATAAGGTAAATATACAGGCAAAGTGAGCGTATCCCTCGGATGTTTCCAATATTTTTAAAGCTCCAACTGACGCCGTTACAAATGCCATAATGGTTGCAAAAATGGCCATTATCTGAATACTATTATTGCGTTCTTTTGCTATATCTTGTCGGGTATTTCTATTTAAGAAACTTGGTAGTTCCATATATAGCATTGCTGAATATTCTCTTCTTTTATCATCATATTTTTCATAGAGTCGTTTATAGTGATTGGGATAAGCTGGAGGATAGTGGGTTGATGCTATAAATAGCCAATTTGATTTAATTTCTATCTGCATTCTCTTTCTATCCCGATCATATATCTTCCGCTCGAATTTTACTGGTAAATATGCTCTTTCAGTCGATACAGAATTAAAGTTGGGAGCATAGAACGAATTTTCAAAAAGATGTTGATCCTTCATTAAGCCAAATTTTTCGCTGAATTCGGCCAACTTTTTCATTTCCTCAATTAAATCTCTGAAAAGTTTGATAGAGCTATTTACCTTTTTTAATAAGACATCAGAAGGTTCGATATGTGTGTCACCAATTTTACTCAGTTGCATTTCAATATCTTTGCTTATAACACTTAAAGCTGCTACAAGAAATTTATCAGAGAAAAATATGATATTCTCTGTGTTTCTACCTTGTTTTCTACTACGATATTCTTTATATAGCTCAACTACATTTTCAGGCATTAATTTTTTGTAGTTTTCAAATCGCTCTTCCTTTTCCTTGAACCATAAATGGTTCATACGGATATAAGTTACTTGTCTGTTGAATCGGTCCATATCATTGTGACAAGCATGGTTTAATCCCAACTGTTCATTATCTTGTTCTTTGATTGTTTCAATAGCTCCCGAATAATCATAAGTAACTTCGATAGGGGTTTGGATATGTGTACGGTCTATAATTTTGATTGCAGGAAATGGTAATGTACTTTCTGAGTCAGAGGACGTTTTTAAGAATGAATGTATTTTACCCCAAAGCGTACATGCTTTTGCGTACACAAGTTTTAGAACAAGTTTGGTCGCTCCTATTCGTTCATGAACATAGTGTTGTTCAATGTTTTCTAACCTGTGTGCATCATCGGCATTTATTTCCCAGGATGTTATATTAAACGATTCTTCTCCAGTATTCTTTATAATTTCTAGTGCGTAAATCAATCGTTCGATTGTTATTTGTTCAAGGATAAAACGATGATCAATAAAACCCACATCGAGAATAGAGGCAAATAATCTCGCAAATTTCTTTGAACTATCGACCTTATAGTTTCCCAATCCTAATATAGGGAGAGTTGATTCCAGTTCAGTTTCTATATCTCTTGTTAAACCGAAATATAATTCTTCCGGTTTTCTGATTAATTGTGATTCTACCTGTCTGCAAAACAGTTGATAGCGTGCAGCCATCACAACAATAGTATGAACTAATTGGGGAATATTTTCATCTATTTCAATTTCACGATCAAATTTTCCATAAGATAAAAGGGTCTTAAATTCACCTAATTTATCAGTAAAGTTTGTGATTCTGAGATACTCGGCTGATGTGAAAGATAACACAAATTCATTGAATATTTTACAAGATATATTTTCAATTCCTTCGGAATACCAGCGCTGAAAAGTTTTTGGATCTTGAGTCTTTTCAGCATATTGAAAAAGATTCTTAAGTCTCTCGCTATTCCTCTCTTCGCTTTTGGATGATGTTAATGGTAGCGAAGAAGGTTGAGTATCTCCTGAACGGTCCTCGAAAAACTTGGAAATTAGGTTTAATTGATCTTCAAGTTTTATCAATTCTACTTTTTGTGTTTCGGAAGGAAGAGTGTTGAGTATCAGAGATAAAAGTTTCTCATCTCCCAAAGCTGAAATGACTAGGTTGCCTTCAGTAGACTTGATTTGAAGTTTTTCATTTGATAGGTCGAAACATAAGCTACTATATCTCTCAGGAAGTTTAAATTGAATGCTATTATTTGCGACAATTTTTTCTCTTATTTTGGGCAAATTTTCATAAAGATAATAGAATATGACACAAGCTAATTTATTACCTTTAAAAATTGTCGAACATAAAAAATTATCAATTCCTCTACATACAAAGTCTGACTGATATTTAACAAGCTTTTCGTACAAGCAAAATGCTTGATCAATGTGTAGTTGCGTGCTTTCCATAAAGATGCGAGAACATTATAAATATAAATGAATTGGGGAATTCCTTGTCAAGTAGTTCCCCAATTAGATAAAATTTTCAAGATTAATCTTTTGTCTTCGGCTAGATTGTCTTCAACATTCATGTCATGTTCTGATGAATACAGGTAAGCTTCTCTCCATGCAGTAGTCTGATGACTTAACTCAACCAATTCGTCCACAGGCATTTTGATGAGATTATTCCATACATGTATTTCCATGCCATTCTCTCCGATTTGGGGGGATTGTAGAATGTTGTCAATTATATTTTCTATTTCTGGTGTAAGAAGAGGTAAGTCCACCTTTTCATTCCTACACATTGCTTCAAAAAGGCAATTGCCGATTTCCGATTTAAGAAACTCATAGGCTTCTTCATTTACAGGTCCAAATGGATAGGCAACAAAATGTCCAAACAAGTTTGAATTACGTATTTCAGCCTGTTCATCAAGCATACAAAAGAAATAGAATAATTTCATAATCTTTACTCTTGTGAAATGCTGACGAGCGTTTCCCTGTTCTTGGACGTCTTGTGTTCCACGCCAAATCTCGAGAAACCTGTTTACTATAGCTAAGAAAACAGTTTGCTTTTCTGTCATATACGTATTTTGTTTCTTCACTTTGAACTTAATTTGGGTTACAAAATTAGTGCATCTTTGGGAGTTGACCAAACTTTTGCCTCGTTTTATTTATAACATTATAAAGTCATTATTAGTTTAAACATTTGAACCTGCATTTTATTGTTTTTACATAATTCATGTGGTTAAAGCTTAAAATTATTTATAAGCCACTATCTTGATTTACTTTAAAATTGTTTACTTGTATTTTTTTTATGTCCTATAATTGAAGTATCTTCCCCAAAATGGATTTAATGACCTTTAATTAATTGTGTTCACCTTTTATTTTTTAGAATAGAAATACTTATCCTGTCTTATCATCTTCCCGGTTATAGCTGTGTTGGAATAAATTGTATTGTTTATCGGAGTACTTCAGGTATTTGGGGTCTACTACGCTGATATTTCCTATTTTGGGACTCAACTATTATACCTGTATCTACTTGTTTATATACTTTATAAGTTTGAAGTTCTTTCTGATATACCAAAAATAGATTTCCTTGGTAGGAAACATAAAATATGAAGTTATAACCATCAAATGGTTTGGCATTAATATAAACAGTTTTCGTGTCTTATTCTCTTAGAATGGTATGATATAAAAACGAATAAATGGAAGAACCTAAAATTCTCTCTCTGGCTTATCTCTTGGAGGACAAAATCATATATTTAAAGGACTCCTTCCGGATGTTCTGATAGAAAACGAAGTGCTAAAATGGCTAGTCCTAGTTCAGGAAATGGGAAAAATTCAAGTGTACAGAAAATTTCGGATTATTCAAAAATTAAGATTAAAATCTCCTTGGGAGAGATTGACAAAATGGGTGGTGATAGATATTACATAGTTTGTACTTTGGGAAAAAATTATATCTATTTCCAATTATGAAGTTATAGAATAGGGAAATTATTTCATATATAACTACTTTTATAGTAAGATGGTGACAGCGATAGTAGAGAAGATAGTAAGAAAAAATGTATTTTTGATTAGGAATGGTAATGCGTAAAACTAAAATATCAGAAATTATTAAGAAACAAACAGATAATCTAAAATGATAATTGTCAGAATAATGTGGTTGTGGAAATCTTTTTGGAATAATAAAATCAGAATTATTCTATTTTAAAAAGTTTAAACAGTAGAAATATATAGCAATTTAGCATATGCGCTATTGTAATTGAGAAAACTAAAGCTATGAGTCCTGCTGAATTCAAGACTCATAACTATAAGTAAACAAGTTAAAAAGGGCATACATTTAAGGTTCCGGTCCGGGAAATGACTGTATCAGAACGGTTAGTTTACAGTCCCAATACGTTTGGGGTTGTTTCTGCTTGCTGATTATTGAACTGTCCGTTCAGGTTCTCTCCCTCTTTCGGGTTCAGCTCCAGCGATTTCTTCATATCTTCAATCGAACCGTCTTTGTCCCCGTTTAATAGTTTGGCACGTCCCCGTTCATGATAGGCGGCTCCAAAGTTCGGGTTCAGCTCGATAGCTTCGTCAAACAACTCAATAGCAGCTGTCAATTTCTTCTGTGTGATAAATAGTTGTCCCAGATATAGGTAAGCTTGTTCGTTGAAGGGGTTTATCTCTGTCACATGGAGATAGTCCGTCTCTGCTTCTTCTTCCTTTCCGGTGGCTTCTTTTATTTTGCCACGTAGCAGGAGGGCAGCTTCTTCGTCCGGATTCTGTGCAAGTATGGCTTCAATATCTTCCATAGCCTCTGCAAATTGCTGCATCTTATACAGTGCTTCGGCACGGAGCAGTCGGGCTTCCGTGAAATCATCTTTCAGCACAATGGCTTTTGTCAGGTGGGCGATGGTCATTATTCCGTTATCCAATCCATGATTGGCTTTGCCCAACAGGTAGTGTGCCATTGCGTTTCCTTCTTCCAGTGCGATGGCTTTCTGGGCGGCATCGGCCATCTCCTGATAATCTTCTTGCATGAAGCAGAGATTGGCCAGGGTCAGGTACGTGCTTGTCAATTCTGGTTCCAGCGCGATCATACGTTCCAGCAACTCATGTGCTTTCCCGAATTCACCGGTCTGGATGTAAAGCTGGCTCAGATAATTCAGTGTTTCGAAATCTTCTTCAATGGCCAGCGCTTCGTTAAAGCACTTAATGGCATAGTCCGGACGTCCCATACGTTGGGCACGCAGGCCGTCATATTTAAATATCTCAAAGTTCTTTTTGGCGTTTTTTTGTTTTTCTTCCTCAGGGTTTTCTGTTTTCCCCGCAAAAAAAGATTTAAAGAAGTTCGGCATGATCAAAGTTTTTTTAGTTTGGTTGCAAATGTAGTAATTTCATCACATAACCCTGTTGCTTTTCAGGAAGTTTTTTCAGTAAGCAGTCCGTTCTCAGAGCTCAGTAAGCCCTCGTCCAGCATAAACCGTATCACTTCGCTCAACTGCTCTTTATCTGTATTTATGTGTGAAGCTATCTCCGCCGGAGTCATCGGATGCTCTTTCAGCAGAGCACATATTTGCTCTCTCAGTCCGTCGAAGGTGCTTTGTGATATATCCGGTTTGGCGCGGTGGCTGAGGCAGACGTCACATTGCCCGCAGTTATGTTCGTTCTTCTCTCCGAAGTAGCGGAGCAGCATCCGGCTACGGCAGACATTCTCCGAAGTGACGTATTCCACCATGGCATGGATACGGGTTTCATAGCGTTCTTTCCGTTCTTCATATACTGCTCGGGGTATTTGCAGATAATGGAGGTCTATCCGCTCACGTGTATATATAATGTAAGGTGTTTTTTTGTGCGGGATGTAGTCGACGATACGGCGCTTGCTCAGCATCACCAGCAAGTCGTAAATCTGTTGCCGGGTCAGTCCCGTACGTACCGCCAGAGTCTGCTCGCTGATGTAGGCATAGTCTGTAAAGACACCCGTGTAAGATCGCAGAATCATTTGTATCAGTTTCTCTGCGGCTTCTCCCATCTCACGGAGTTTATACAACTCATCCCGGCGGATTGTGAAGATAATCCGTGAGGCATTGTCTTGCTCATCGGTATATTCCAGGTATCCTGCCTGTGTCAATATCTTCAGTGCGCTGTCTGCAGGTACGGGAAAATATTTGAACTTACGGCAGAATTCTTCCAGGCTGAAGTCATACATGCATCCCAGCCCGTCGCCCATCGCCATCTGATAATGATATTGCAGATGCTCGTACACATCTTTTATATAGTCTTTATCCGGGAAAGTATCTGCAATGCGTTTGCTGAGCGTTGTTTTATCCGACTTGGCATAGAGTATCACCGCGTATGCCTTTTGTCCGTCTCGTCCCGCCCGTCCCGCTTCCTGAAAGTAGGCTTCCGGTGAGTCGGGCAGGTCCAGGTGGATGACGATACGTACGTCCGGTTTGTCAATGCCCATACCGAATGCGTTGGTAGCTACCATCACCCGGCTTTCTCCGTTTTGCCATCGTTTCTGGCGAAGATCTTTGGTTGCGTTATCCAGTCCCGCATGATAAAAGTCGGCCGTGATTCCTTCGTTTACCAGCAGCTCGGTTGTTTCTTTGGTTTTTCGCCGGCTTCGTACATATACAATCGCGCTGCCTTGTATCCGGTTCAGTATGTGCAGCAACTCTCCGTTTTTATTATCAGTGGGGCGAACGATGTATGCCAGATTCTTTCGTTCGAAGCTCATACGGAACACGTTTTCTTCCCGGAAGCGGAGGCGCTCCTGTATGTCCTTCACTACTTCGGGAGTGGCCGTGGCGGTCAGTGCCAAGACCGGAGCATCTGGTACGAGATCCCTGATATCCGCTATTTTCAGATAAGCCGGACGAAAGTCATATCCCCATTGTGAGATGCAATGGCTTTCGTCTACCGTAATCATACTGATTTTCATGGACCGGAGTTTGGCCCGGAAGATTTCGGTATCCAACCGTTCGGGAGAGATGTATAGAAACTTATAGTCGCCGAAGATGCAGTTCTCCAATGCCACCACAATCTCTTGCCGTGTCATTCCTGAATAGATGGCTATCGCTTTGATTCCGCGCTTTTTCAGGTTCTGCACCTGATCCTTCATTAGAGCAATCAGTGGGGTGATGACAATGCACAATCCCTCTTTGGCAAGGGCCGGAACCTGAAACGTAATTGACTTTCCGCCTCCGGTGGGCATCAGTCCCAGTGTGTCTTTTCCATTGCCAATGCTGGTTATGATGTCCTCCTGCAGGTCACGGAAGGAATCATAACCCCAGTATTGCTTTAAAATCTCTTGGTAAGTCACTCTATCGGTTTGATATCTTCAATCTGCAACTGCACTTCCCCTCGTTTGTGGGTGTTCTCTTCAATGGTATAGCAGATGTCAAATGATCGCTTGGTTTTGATATATCTCACGTGCGAACTTTGTCCGAAGGCGATGCCGTTCATCACATTGTTCGATTTGTTGTCTACCAGTTCCAGTTTGATGTGTTCCTGATCGCGACCGACCACCTTGCTTGTTCCATAATCGTACACGTGATGTGTGCAGAACACCGGTTTCTGGTTGTCGGGACCGAACGGGTTGAATCGTTTCAATTCATTGAAGAACTTCGGCGTGATATCTTTAAAATCTATTTCGGCATCGATATCGATCACTGCGCTGGTCTGTTCCGGCAGTATATGTTCCGACACGAAACTTTCGAATCTCTCGGTGAATGCCTGTACGTTTTCCACTTTCATCGATAGCCCGGCAGCATAGGTATGCCCTCCGAAGTTTTCGAGCAAGTCACGGCAATGTTCGATAGCTTTGTAAACATCGAAACCGGATACGGAACGTGCCGAACCGGTTGCCATATCATCCGTCCGGGTCAGTACGACTGCCGGACGATAGTAAATCTCCGTTAATCGTGAGGCAACGATTCCGATCACTCCTTTGTGCCAGTCTTCATTGTAAAGCACTATCGAACGACGGTCTGCCAAGCCTTCCAGTTCGGCTACGATTTTATTGGCTTCTTCCGTCATGCTCTTATCCAGATCCTTCCGGGTTTCGTTGTATTGGTTGATTTGTCCGGCTTTCTCGAGTGCTGCCGAGAAATCTTTCTCAATCAACAGGTCTACCGCTTCTTTTCCGTTCTGTATACGTCCGGAAGCATTGATGCGGGGACCTATTTTGAATACAATGTCGCTCACCGTAATTTCTTTTTCCGATAATCCGCATACATCGATAATCGCTTTCAGTCCTACGCTCGGATTGCCGTTCAGCTGTTTTAACCCATGATAGGCCAGGATACGGTTTTCGCCCATGATCGGTACAATATCCGATGCAATGCTTACGGCGGTCAGGTCGAGCAACGGAATCAGGTGATGAAACTCAATGCCGTTACTGATGGCAAAAGCCTGCATGAATTTGAAGCCTACGCCACATCCTGAAAGATGAGTGTATGGGTATGTATTATCCAGTCGTTTGGCATTCAGGATGGCAACGGCAGGGGGCAATACGTCGTCCGGTACATGATGGTCGCAGATGATAAAGTCAATTCCCTTCTCTTTGGCATACGCAATCTCTTCTACGGCTTTAATGCCGCAGTCCAGTACGATGATAAGCCCTACTCCGGTTTCAGCGGCGTAGTCAACTCCTTTTTTGGAAATTCCGTATCCTTCGTTATAACGGTCAGGGATGTAATAGTCAAGGTTCGAATAGAACTGTTGAATGAACTTGTAGACCAGTGCCACAGCCGTGGTACCGTCCACATCGTAATCTCCATAAATCAGAATGCGCTCTTTCTTTCCCATCGCCATGTTCAGGCGTTCCACTGCGATGTCCATATCCTTCATTAGGAATGGATCATGCAAATCGGGCAATTGCGGACGGAAGAATTTCTTGGCATCCTGTGCCTTCGTAATTCCCCTTTGTACCAAAAGTCGTCCCAGGACGGGGCTAATGCCTAGTTCCTGAGCCAATGCCCGGCTTATCTCTGCCTGTTCTTGTGTGATGGGTCGATAATTCCATTTGTGATTCATTTTATATATTGTTTTTTCTTTTTATCTGTTCTCTGATGCCGGAAGTGCATAACTTTCCAACAAGCTGTAAAAGTACGAAAAAAACCGGAAGTGTGGGGGATATACTGAAAAAAATAATTGCTTGTGTTTTGTTTATCGATATTTGGTGCGACATGGTGAATCTACTATCTTTGTATCGTACTATTAAGTGTTATAATTATGCAAGATATAATAAACGGGCGTTGCGGTTGGTGTGGAAGTGACGAACTGTATGTGAAGTACCATGATCAAGAGTGGGGAAAATTGGTGACCGATGACAAGACGCTGTTTGAGTTTCTTGTGTTGGAGAGTGCTCAGGCCGGCTTGAGTTGGATAACCATCCTTAAGAAACGTGAGGGGTATCGCAAAGCCTTTTGCAATTTCGATGCTGAGTCGGTGGCACAAATGACCGATGAAGATGTTGAACGGTTGATGCACTTTGATGGCATTGTGAAAAATCGTCTGAAGATCAAATCGACCATCACAAATGCAAGGTCATTTCTCGCCGTACAAAAGGAGTTCGGTAGTTTTTATGACTATACTCTATCATTCTTTCCCGACAGAAAACCGATTGTCAATACATTTCAATCATTGAGTGAGATTCCGGTATCATCTCCCGAATCTGATGCCATGAGCAAGGATATGAAAAAACGGGGATTTAAATTCTTTGGAACTACGATTTGCTATGCTCACTTGCAGGCCTCCGGATTTATGAATGATCATCTGGTGGATTGCATCTGCCGGAAGAGGTAAATAACAATATAACTGTATACAGTGGAAGAGGATATTTTATGCCTTTTGCCCGTTAACATTGTTAATGCCATTTTCCGATGGCTTTGTTCTTGTCTGCAAATAACAAGTCTTTTGCATTTAAAGAATTTGCTATTTGCAGACGAAAAACGAACTTTAACGTAACGTTAAAATAAAGCTTCTGCAGATTGAAATATTGTGCTCTGAAGTGGCTGTAGATCATTTGTTTAAATGTATGTCCCGTTTTCCATTCCCGACAGAGAACCTTCCGTATGGAAACCGGTATACTTGCTTTTTTATCAACTGCAAACTGTACTTTCCTATCCGGATTATTTTCTTTTTGCCTTATTCAGTGCTGCTATCAGATACTTTCCTTTTGCCCCTATGTCACTCCAGCAAGTATTGGCAATCAGTTGCCATACCCGTGTTCCTTTCCTTCCATAATCCGATAGCCTGAGTATGGCATTCACCTCTCCTGCTTCGGTAATCCCCAGTCTTTTGAGTGTATCCGTCAGTCCCGGATAATTGTGTGTCATTGTGTTGAAGGCGTATCCGGGTATCGGGAGAGGAGCAGAAACCTCCTCCCATTCTTTCTCCTTCCCCTTGGGGGGAGCTGAGGGGGGTAATTCTTTATTTTCCTCTGCTTTCTTTTCTTTTACTTTACTTTGTCCGGAATTGCATGCATTTTTTGCGTTAACGGCTACATCATGTACTACATTTCCCGGGCTAATGGTTACATTTTCACCTTCCGGCGCTTCTGTTTCCTGCTGAGTCAAGTCGTTCACCAGCAGATAGGGCAATGCTTTCAGATCTCTTTTTCTTCGCTTTGTTGCCTCCATCCATATCTTCTGTATGTTTGCCGAAGTCAGTATTCCGTTTGCCAGATAACTGTTTCTGTCCAATATCCCTTTGATGAAGAGGATCTCAATGATCCCCTGTACCTCAGCGCCCTGCACCTCTCTTCCTGCCTTGTTGGCAAAAATCAGACACTGCTCTTCATCCCAACGGATGAAGTATCCCTCTTTGTATATTTTGCACAGCAGTTTCAGTACGATTGCCGAACCCTTTATTCCATATTTAGCTTCTATCACTTCCATTGCGTTCTCTTCCATGAAGTTTACGCCCACCGGGAAATAGTTGATCCCGTCATATGCTATTGCCATTGTTTTTTAGATTACTCGTTTGTACTTTCAATAATACATTCACCATACATTACCCCGGATTCCCAAAGATGTCTTCACTTGATTTCTCAAAATAAAAATAATTCATCGGTGAAAATCCGTGTAATCTGTGGTGGCGCCCTATACGATCGGTCTCCACTCCATGAAGTTCTCCATCTGGAATGTCGTCCATCGCTGTTCATCCACATTCCAGTAGACTACTGCGCCTTCTATTTGTGTGGGATCATACTTTTTGTGGAATTCCGCTTCATAGTAGATCAGTGTCGCTTTTACCAACCTGAAGTCTCCGTTCTGCTTCTGATAAGCGATGGCTGCGTGCCCGTATTGCAGGTGGTCGGTCAATGCTTCCAGGCGTTCCGCCATCCATTCCGCACACTGTTCGGTATATCCTTTTTCAAAGACAATCCGTTTTTTCCATCTCAGTTTCATGGCTTCAGTTTGTGATGCCGGTCTTTTCTTCTGTTTCATACGTATATGATTTAAAGGGTTAATAGATAAATTATCGCCCCAAAGGTAAGTCGGATCGAATGTATTCCGGTTTGATAAAATTCATTGTACGTATTTCAGCGCTTTCCTTCTTGGTTCTTTTTCTTTCTTTCCATCTTATTCCAGATCTCGTTGACGTAAGTTCTTATTGTGCTGAAAACTAATGGTTTGAATACTCCATTTCTTATTTTTCCAAAAAGTTTTTTTTCCTCTATGTAGCGTGCCAACGAATCTTTGCATGTCTTGATATTTTGTTCTTTTGCGTCCAATATGTAGGATTCTATCAGCGCTTTTATAACTCCTTCATTGTTGGAGATAATTCCCGGTATCTGCGCTCCTGCTTTTCTGCCTCTTGCTTCTTTAACTATTTCTGTAGTAGATTGTTGTATTTCTCTAATAGCGTTTTTTTACACTTTTGTTAGCGGTTTGACATAATACTTTTTTCTTGTTCATAATATTTATTATTTTGTTAATATTTAAATGATGTTAAGATGTTGCAAAGGTAGAAAGGAATCTATCGGTAGGCAAATGAATGTGGAATTAAAGGAAAAATAAACGCTTTTGTAAGGTTAACTATTTGATATGTAGTGTTGTGTTAATGGAAAAAGGGAGTGTTTCAATAAACGTTCGTTTAATTGAACGCAAAGATAGAGGGTATTTTTAGAACGACAAAATGTTTAATAAAAAAAATAATTTACCGCTGTTGCTTAAACCTTTAATTGATTGATATACAGTAATCTGTGAATTGATAAAAAACAGTCTATTATCTGTCTGATTTTGTTTGTCTCTTATTTTTGATTTGTTTACAAAAATAATGTTTCAAAAGACGAACGTCTAAAAACACATTTTTTAGTGTAATTCGTTTGTTTATAGTTTCTTACCAGACAGGTAATGAGTAACTACAAGAAACCGTGGCAAGAGAGTACAAAGCTTGCCGTATATTACATAAAGTACTCGCAAGTGATTGAATTTCAAGCGTATGTAAGAAGTTCAAAGCCCCGGGAGAATGTCCTTTTCTGAAATAATCGTATAATGGAAGTGGAAAAAGAGACCGAAATATGGTTCGCTATGCGTGCCACTTATCGTCGAGAGACTGACGCTATGCGGTTGCTTGCGAAAGAGAACTTGGGCTGTTTTGTTCCTATGCAATATAAGATAAGTATAAAGAAAGGGAAAAAAGTCCGTGTTTTGGTTCCTATCATTCACAATCTGATTTTTATTCATGCTTGTCCTTCCGAAGTGAAGCGTGTCAAGTCTATGGTTGCTTATTTGCAATATATCACCGATACCCGTAGCGGCAAGAAGATCATTATCCCCGACAATGAAATGCAGCGCTTCATCGCTGTAGCCGGCACCTACAGTGACCATCTTCTATACTTTCAACCCGATGAACTCAACCTGTCCAAAGGCACCAAAGTCCGTATTACGGGTGGTGACTTCGAGGGCCAGGAAGGTGTTTTCCTGAAAGTGAAAGGCGCCCGGGATCGTCGCGTGGTCATTGCCATACAAGGTGTCATAGCAGTTGCCATGGCCACCATTCATCCTGATCTTATAGAAGTAATCAAATAATTCATAATTCAAATTTATTATGACTCTTTCCGAAGAAGTAGCTTCCCTTCAGCGTGCCGCGCACGACCTGATGTATTTGGGCATGGACGGGAGTCCCATTTACAGCGATGACTTGTCCCGCCGTAACAATGAAGTTTACCGCTTGACCACAACATTGTATAATTCCGGTATCCAAGGTTCCACGGTTGAAGAACAGGCCTCTGTCTGTCTCGCTCTCCTGATGGGTTACAACGCATCGTTCATCGACCACGGAGAAAAGCGCGAACATGTCCAGAAGATATTAGATCGTTGCTGGGATATCCTCGATACTCTTCCCGCTTCACTATTGAAGCTCCGCTTGCTTACTGCCTGCTATGGTGAGGTATTCGACGAGCCTTTGGCTGACGAAGCCCGTGCAATTATCGCTTCTTGGGATTCGGTGTCACTTACTAGTGAACAGCAAGAGGCTATCAACGAGTTTCAGACTGTGGTGGATAATCCTTATCCATGGGAGTATGTTTAAAAAAAATATTTTATTATTATGCTTAATAACAAATCTGTCTTGATTACAGGGGGAACAGGTTCCTTCGGTAAGAAGTTTGTGGAAACTATTCTGAGTGATTATCCGCAAGTAAAAAAAATCATTATTTATTCTCGTGATGAACTAAAACAGTTTGAACTAAAGCAGAAGTATCCGGAGAATAAGTATCCTCAGATGAGATATTTCATTGGTGATGTACGCGACCTCGAACGTCTGACCCGTGCTTGTGAAGGGGTGGATGTAATTATCCATGCCGCTGCTATCAAACAGGTGGATACAGCTGAGTATAATCCTGAAGAATGTATCAAGACCAACGTGCATGGTGCACAAAACGTTATTAAAGCAGCTTTAGCAGTAGGTGTTCATCATGTGGTGGCTCTATCCACAGACAAGGCTTGTGCTCCTATTAATCTTTACGGTGCAACCAAATTGACATCTGATAAATTGTTTACGGCAGCCAATAATATCAGTGGATCCAAAGATATCAAGTTTTCTGTGGTCCGTTATGGTAATGTGATGGGGTCTCGTGGTTCCGTCATTCCTTTCTTTATCAATAAGCGTGATAATGGAGCGAAGGAACTTCCTATTACTGATATGCGGATGACCCGTTTCAATATCTCGCTGGAAGCTGGTGTCGCCTTGGTAATGTATGCCATCGGTCATCATTTGGGTGGGGAAATTTTCATCCCGAAAATTCCATCCTATCATATCAAAGATGTTGCTACTGCCATCGCTCCCAATTTACCGCAGGTAGAAGTAGGCATACGTCCGGGAGAGAAGCTACACGAGGAGATGATTACCGTGACCGATGCTATTGATACTATTGATTTGGGTAGATATTATGTGATTCTTCCTTCCGTATCAGATAAGCATAATAGGGAAGAATATATTCAACACCATAATGCTGTGGCTGTACCTGAAGGTTTCCATTATAGTTCTGACAAAAATACTGAATGGGAAACTGTGGAGTCTATGCGTGAAAACATACGTAAATTTGTAGATCCAAATTTTGAAGTAAAATGAAAGTTGTAGCTATCATTCAGGCACGTTGTGCTTCTACTCGTTTTCCTAATAAAGTATTTGCGGATTTATGTGGTAAACCATTTATTTGGCATGTGATAAATCGGTTGAAGTTTGTACAAACACTTGACCATATTACATTAGCAACGACAGATAGACCGTCGGATGATAAATTGTATTATTGGGCTAAAGAAAATGGAGTGGATGTTTATCGTGGAAGCGAGAGTAATGTGCTAAATCGTTATTATGAAGCTGCCGTTTATTCAAAAGCGGATGTAATTGTTAGAATAACGGCTGATGATCCCTTTAAAGAACCGGTTTTGATTGATGAGGCAGTAAATGCGTTACAAAAAGGAGGATATGATTTCGTTTGTAATAACTGCCCTCCCTCTTATCCAGAAGGGTTGGATATAGAAGTACTCACCAAGACAGCTTTGGAAAAAGAGGAGAAACTTTCTACAAGTGACTTTGAAAGGGAACATGTGACTCAGTATATTTATCATCATCCAGAAGACTTTAAAATATTCAATCTTTCTAATGTTGGGGAGAATCTGTCCTATTTGCGTTGGACAGTTGATACGGAAAAAGATTTCCAGATGGTAACTCGTATATATTCATCCTTGTACAAAAATGATTCAGAGATATTTCACATGAATGATATTCTTCAGTTACTTAGAGAACATCCCGAAATAGGGAAGATGAATTCTGATGTGGCTCGAAGCGAAATGTATAAATCAGTATAATTATGGAAAGAATCAGTCAATTAGAACGTGATTATGTGAATCAGGTTCTGGATAATGCTTTTGCTACTTCATTGAATTCTGTATTCAACAACAGATTGGAAGCCGCTTTTGCTAAAAAATTTAATCAGGCTTATGCCATTGGACATTGTAACGGTACTGCTACCTTGCATACGGCAGTGGCAGCTTTAGGCCTTAAGTCTGGTGATGAAGTGGTGGTGCCTGCTTTGACTATGACTAGTACTTCTTTTGGAGTATTGCATAACGGCTCAATACCTGTGTTTGCAGACAGCGATTTGGATACGTTTGAGATTTCTGCTGAAAGTATAGAAAAGGTAATCACTCCTAAAACTAAGGCTGTTATGACAGTCTCTCTTTTTGGCTTGGCTCCAGACTATGATAAGATTCTGGATATATGTAAACGTTATAATTTGTATCTTATTGAAGATAATGCGGAATGTTATTTAGGGAAGTATAAGGGCAAATATGTCGGTGAATTTGGCGACTTTTCCAGCTTTAGTTTTCAGGCGAGTAAACATTTGACTGCTGGTGAGGGTGGTATGCTCTTATGTAACAAAGAGGAATTAGCGGACAACGCCCGTCGTTTTAATTGTTTAGGGTATGCTGGTGTAAGTGCTAGACAAGGAAAAATCACAAGAAATGATATTCAAGATCCCCAGTATAGCCGACACATTTCATTGGGATTCAATTACCGCATGTCAGAATTACAGGCAGCCTGCGCTCTGGGACAGTTGGAACGTGTGGATGAACTGGTCGGTAAACGTATTGAAGTGGCGAGGATATTTGATGAAGCCATTAAAAATCAGCAGTTGCTGAAAAGGCAAGCAGAGCCGGAAGGGTATGTAAATTCATATTGGTCATATAGCATGGTGTTAGATACCGATTGTCCGGAAAAGGACTGGTATGCTTTTCGTGACTTGTTTCAAGCAAATGGAGGTGATGGCTATTACGCAGCTTGGAAACTTTCGTACAATGAACCTTTGTTTCAAAACGAGATACAGTATATGCCTGGGGTTTGGCAAAAGTATGATGCCGATCTTTGTCCTAATGCGGAATATTTACAAAAACGTATGGTGCAGTTGAAAACTAACTATTGGAATTTGGATGAAGCTAAAAAACAAGCGGAAGTTCTTCATAAAACTATTGAGCAATTTACAAGGTAAAAATTATGGGATTTTTTAATAAAGAGATAAAGATTGGAAATAAGATTATAGGTGATACTCATCCCACTTATTTCATCGCAGAAATAGGAGCGAATTTTGACGGAAGTATTGAAAAAGCTAAACACTTGATTGATGCGGCTAAGAAAGCAGGAGCTGATTGTGCAAAGTTCCAAACTTTTTCCACTCCTCGTATTGTGTCTGAGGGCGGTTTTTCCCATATGCAGTTGAAAGGCGTGCACGGTTCCTGGGGACGTACTGTCAGTGAGGTGTTTAAGGATGCGGAGTTCCCTGTAGCGTGGCACAAGGAAATAGCGGACTATTGTAAGGTTGTGGGTATTGACTTTTCCACCTCTCCTTATTTTAAGGAGGCAGTTGATTTGTGTGTTGATTTGGATGTACCTTTTATCAAGATCGGTTCAGGTGATATCACTTGGCTCGAAATGCTGGATTATATTGCCCGTAAAGGAAAACCTGTAATGTTAGCTACGGGTGATGCCACCATGTCTGAAATAGATGAAGCAGTCCGTACGATTGAGGCTACAGGAAATAAGGATCTGGTACTGATGCAATGCATAACCAATTATCCGTCCAAAATAGAAAGTGCCAATGTCAATGTTTTGAAAACTTATCAGTCTGCTTTTGATGTTTTGACAGGCTATTCGGATCATGCACCCGGACATGTGGTCGCTTTGGCATCTGTAGTTATCGGCGGTCGTGTCATTGAAAAGCATTTTACTTTAAACAAGACTGACAAGGGACCAGATCATCCGCATTCGATGGAACCTCAGGAATTTAGATTTATGGTTGATTCCATTCGTGAGGTAGAACGCGCTATGGGAAGTACCCGTAAAGAGGTAGTTGCCGAGGAAGGAGAAACGGTATATGTCCAACGTCGTTGTTTATATGCAAAACAGGATCTTAAAAAGGGACATATAATGACTTCTGAAGATATAGATATACTTCGTCCCGCTTTAGGTATACCCCCAAAATTCAAACCGATGATTATTGGGAAAGAGTGTAAAGAGGACATAGTAAAAGGTCAACCGTTGTTTTGGAATAACTTCTGATGATGACCGAACGTGAAAGATTTATAGCAGTTGTCGATAATGATATTTTAAGATCTTCCGATGCAATTATTTTATTGGAAGGAGACGGTTTAAATCGTTATCGGAAAGCAATAGAACTTTATAATCAGAATGTTGCCACCAAAATAGTATTTAGTGGTAATATTACTGATTATGAATACGGAAGTTTCCCTTTCTCGGATGTATTGCCTTATATATTAAAGGAAGGTATTCCTATGGATGTTGTTATACATGAAGACAAATCATTGAATACAAGAGAACAGGCTGTTGAAGTGGTACGAATGGCGATAACAAATCGGTGGAAACGGTTGGTTCTAGTTGCTAGTCATGAGCATCAGTATCGTGCCTATCTGACATTTTTGCGTGAGGTGTTGGATAAGAAGAGTGGTATTATCCTTTACAATGCTCCTGTAAGGAATTTAGGGTGGTTCAAAAAAACAGAGTGGGGTGTACGGTTTGAACGTTTGGAACAAGAATTTGTCCGTATTGAAAAATATTTTCAATTAGGTCATTTGGCTACATATGGAGAAGCGATAGATTATCAAAGATGGAAAGAATTACAATAGAGCAGGCGCAAGAACTGTTTGGCCCAAATTTCATAGGGTGGAAAGAATTGAAACCTCTTTTTGAAAGGATGGAACTTCCGTTATCTTCCATTCAAATTCCGGATGTACACTACTCATTGGATGATTTGAAAAATTGTTCAAAACATTATATTCTAATATTAGGTATTCCCGAATTAGGTGATAAAAAACTCTCCATTGCTAATTTTCGTAGATGTTTTGGAATGAATCCCGATATTTCAGAACCCTGTTTTTATAATCAGGACTGGTATATGAATGAAAAGTTTATTCATGATACTTTGGATCTACGCTGGTATTTATTGAAGAAAGATGCTATTGAGAGTTCTCGTGCAGTTCAACCTTCAGAGTTACTGAAAGAACATATAAACTTTCCAAGGGCAATCTTGTGTGTCTATACTTTTTTTGCTTATTACCATGTCCGCAAGGAACTGTTGTGGTATCATGATTTTATTTGGTGTCATGATATAGATCATAATGGTGATCGTATTTATATAGGAAAATATCATGATGTGGACGGGGTGAATAAAAATGGTTTTAGTATTCATCGGCATTTGGCTTTAAGGAACTGTTATGCAGCAATAGAACAAATTTAATAGTAAACCCATATAGAATTTGGTCAACATTCATTGTATGACTGTTAGCGTCCTATTTTGACGTATTGCTAAGATACTAATAAAATCAGACTTTTGCTCTTGTTAACTCAAAAGCAAAGTTTATGTATAGTTACAATGATTTTGAACATCTTTTTGTGCGTTATAAATAGGAAAGCGTTCCCTCTGGAATTTCGATAGAGAAATTTAGTTTGTCCAATAAGGTTCCTTATAACTTATTTGAAAAATGGTACAAGGATATCCAGAGCAAGATAATACCTGTCCAAGTCTTGGGTGCCCTCCAACGGATGTGGATTCGGTGAAAACACCTGCGCCAAGTGTGAATTAAAAGCCGATAGTCGAAGCCCCCCGTTCTTCCGAATGCTGGGCTTTGTATATTGGTGGATATCCGTATGAGCAACAGTGTGTATATCAGTCAGAAGAATTTAAGCTACGCAGGTTTGAAAAATCTGGTAGAGAAATTGGAGGGCTTATGTTGAATATAACAGGTTTAAAGTCTCTTTTGAAGTCCCATCTTATCATCTCAACATGTAAGATGCAGGGTGTGTCAGTGCTGGATTATTTCAAGAGATTCTTCAGCGAGATTGGTAAAGGTCGTAAGGGCTATGAGCATTTATTGCCCTTGACTATCGGAGTGAACTAATAACAAATTTTAAAAATCAATATCCTTTTTGACGTTATTTATTAGGAAACAGCTTTGTGGCGGCTTTTTTGGGGATACATGTCAAAATTGGACGCTAACGCAAATTATGTATAAAGACGTATTGAAATATAGCATTTGGGGAATATTGTATCACATAATGAGGCTGTTCCGAATGCACGTGGATTACTTCCATCCTGAGAGATTTTCTCATGACATTCCCTTGTATGCTTATCCATACCTTCCTGGTATACTGGGAAATAAATGTTACGGTAATATTCACGCTATAAAAAATGCAACAGGAAAGAACTTCCATAAGCATTGCATGATAGAACATGGGCTTTATTTTGCAGAATATGTGTTAAAGGATGAGTGTATAATGCCCTGTATTGATACAATTTATACGTATAGTAATTATCGAAAGAATGCTATACTCAAAGAGTTCGGTAAAAACTTTGATAAAGAAATTATTATGGTAGGGCCTTATATCCAATATGCCGATTATTTCAAATCGAAGGATAAACTGAAAGCATTAAAGGCTCAACTCGGTAAAATATTGCTTGTTTTTCCAACACATAGTTTTGAAGATTGCGATGATTTATACGACTTCAACCAGTTTTCTCAATGTATTGACGAAATGGCGAAAGATTATGATACAGTTCTTATTTCAATGATAGGTTATGATATACAGCAGGGGTTTGATAAAAAGTATAGGAATAAAGGTTATAGAATAGTATCATCAGGTACTCGTAATGATCCTTACTTTTTGAATAGACAAAGGGATTTGATGGAGTTGGCAGATATGACTATTTCTAACAACATAGGAACGCATATAGGTTATAGTATTTGTTTAGGAACTCCTCATTATATTTTTAACCAAGACATCACGTCTATAAAAAAAGCAGCATCTGCGCAAGCCTCTGATCATCTTCAGGCTATACGTGACAGGGAATATGCTGAGATTAAAGCTGTATTTAACTCACGAGAGCCTATCATTACCCCTGAACAAATTGCAGTAGTCAAAAAATATTGGGGACCATTTGAAATAAAACCCAAATTTTATGCCAATACTCAAGAATAAGATAGTTATATATGTAACTACTCGCTATATTACATACGCACTACAATTCCTCTTATCTCTCGCAATAGCCGTCAGATTAGGTCCTTTCTATTTGGGTGTGTATGGTATGGTAAATCTGGTTATCAGTTATTTCGGGCAAGTAAACTTTGGAGTACCACATGCATTGAATGTCTTTCTTATTCATAATAAGGAGAACCGACAAGTTGGGGACCTGTATTCATACAATGCCTTTGCGTTGTATACATATCTCAACATGGCTATTGTAATAGGTTCCGTAATTGTAAGTATAGCTGGGTGGACTAAATGGGGTGAGTATGACCTTGGATCATATTTTCCCTTGATTATAGCAATTTCTATACTCACATATTATAATTCGATTCTTACAACTATTATTCGAGTTAGAAATGAAGTGAATGCGTTATCAGTAATCGGGTCTATTGGAGTATTCTTAAATCTGTGTATTGTATGGTTTTTCAAGGAAAATACATTGGTGTTTGCTTTAACTTTAGCAAATCTTTTGGCTTGCATATTAACGGCTGTTATTTGCATACGAAAGGGAGTATTTCCACGGAGACAAAGCAGAACTTTGCAACTACAGAAACAAAAGTCTATACTACAGAAGGGTCTATACCTTTTCTTATATAATTCTTGTTTTTACTTCATATTGATATCTATACGTACCATCATTAGTGTAAACTATACAGTAGAAGAGTTCGGTTATTTTACGTTTTCATTTACTATAGCTAATGCGGTGATGCTTCTTTTGGATTCGTTTAATACAATTCTCTTTCCTAAAACAATTGACTTGATGTCTTCTGATGATAACAAGAAAAAGGCTGATGCATTAGAGAAAATGCGAGTAGGTTATATATTAACCTCACATATGCTTGTTTATCTGGCAATGATTTGTTTCCCGATTTTAGTATGGTTTATACCGAAATATATGCCAGCATTAAGTTCTATGAATATGATAGCACTTGCGGTGTTGATGAATACCAACAGTTACGGATATTCCAATATGCTGATTGCTCAAAACAAGGAACATAAAGCAGGTTTTATTTCAGCAGTTTCTCTGATTGTAAATATAATATTGGGCTTAGGTTTGGCTAAGATACTGAATGTGGAATACTCTTATATAACAATTGCCATTCTTGTTGCATATATGATATCCTCATTCCTTATGGCATACGAGGGCGACACCATTCTAAGAAGAGAAAAGAGTGTAAGCTATACTTTGAAGCATTTTTTTCCTATAAGAATGTTTATTCCATATATGATAGCTTTGATTATATCATGTACTCAAATAGAATACCTCATTTTCATTCCATTATTGGTATTCATTATGCTGAATTATAAAGATCTTCAATTTTTGAAAAATATTGCCTTGAAACTTATTAAAGAGCCAGAGGTAATAGATGTGTAGAGAATATGTTATACGTAGTCAATTATGCGAATGGCGAACCATACGAGTCATATCGAAAGATAAATACCCGTACTGCCAAGTGGTTCGGTAAGGCCGATAGGGTTATTGAATATTCCTCTAAAGATATTCCACAGTCATACAAAGAAGCTTATAAGGATATTTTTGCATATAAGCGCGGGAATGGACTTTGGTTATGGAAACCATACTTAATAAATAAAGCATTGGATGAAATCAAAAATGGAGATTGGTTAATGTATCTTGATGCAGGAACGACTGTAATCAGAGATCTTCATCATATCATTCGACATACAGAAGGCCAAGGATTGGATATATTCCTTATGGAACAACCATTACTTAGTCGTCAATTTACAAAGCGTGAATGTTATGTAAAGATGGGGTTGGAGGATCATGGAGAAAACCAGGTATTAGGCCTGTTACTACTACGAAAAAGTTCCACTAGTGTCGCCTTTGTAAAAGAATGGTTAAATTTATGTGAAGATGAAGAAATGTTATCTCCGAAGAAATTTCATCCTGAGATTGTAGAGTTTCCTGATTATGTTTCTCATAGAGAGGATCAGTCTGTACTAAATTTGCTCCGATTAAAATATAATATTCCTGTATTTCGTGATTGCTCGGATTATGGAGAGATGCCATACATGAATGCGTGTAAGGAATATGCGTATAATCCTATGTCGTATGATAATTGCAATTATTCAACTTTAGTTTTATGTAATCGAAAGGTAGATCCTCTGATGTATTTAATAAAATATTATGTAAAGAAGATTTTCAGATGGTCTGGACTGTATTATACTGAAGAAAAAGAACTAATGAAAAGACTGTATTAGAAGATGACAATATGAATATCGTAATCTTTGATGATAAAATTGGTGGACATCATTTAGAGTATGTTCATCATTTGTATGAAATGGCTCTATCGAGGCCAGATCATCGGTTCATTTTCGTTATACCAGATCTGTTCTATGATGTTAATGATAAATTTCAATGGATCAATGCAACGAATATTACTTTTGATTTAATTCCACGTGAAAAAGTTTCAAATAAAGAAGGAAGTATAATTCATAGCATAAGAAAATCTGCTACTATTGCTAAGCTTGTTAATAAATACTGTAAAAAACACAGTGCTGATATTGTATTTATGAATAGCATTATGACAATAATACCAGCTTCTTTGTTTTACTTTAATTCTAAGGTTAAAATATCTGGTATAATTTATCAAATATATTTGTATCGTGATAGTAAATCGTCATTGCTACTTAAAATGATGGATCGTATCAAATATGTTGTCTTGTCAAAAAAAAGAACTTTTGCGTTTGTTTTTATTTTAAACGATGAGTCGAGCGCAAAGAAACTTAATTCAATATATAAAACTGATAAATTTAAGTATCTAACGGATCCATATATATCATTAAAAGAAGAAAATATTGACATCCGGAGATATTATAATATCCCAGATGATCATAAATTGTTAATTCATATTGGTTCATTAGAAAGAAGAAAGGGGACACTTGTTGTTTTAGATTCGATATTGAAATTGCCCCAAGAAGATAGGTGTAAATATACATTCTTCTTTGCAGGTAGAGTAGATAAGGATATTAAAGTTGAGTTTTACGAAATAATAAATGCAATAGAGGATGTTAATGTTGTTGTCAAAGATGAATTTTGCTCATATGGTTTTTTTGCATCATTGTGCAAGGTTGCTGATGCCATATTGTTGCCATATTTATTAGATAGTGCTAGTAGTGGCATTATAGGATATGCTTCCCAATTCAATACGCCAGTAATAGCAACATCTACAGGATTGATAGGTGAGTTAGTTAAAGAATACAATTTAGGTCATTTATTACCAACCGTTAATGCGTCTTCGCTAATATATGCTTATTATCAATTAGATAAGGGATTATTAAATAAGCCTGATAATACTTATTGTTCGACTCACACAGTAGATAAATTTAATGAGGCAATTGTTGATATAATAGATTGTAATTACAGATGAAATATTACTTTAATATACTGGATTTGTTCCCTTACTTTATTTTATTTACACTAATATGTTTTATTATTAATAATAAAAAGAGAAATTTATTTTATTTAGTTATTGTTGTTATTGTTTTTTTGAGTATAAGATACGGTGTCGGTTACGATTACTATGAATACAAGGAATGTATACAGTATCCGGGTGTTAAACAGTTCGAACCTATCGCTCAAGCCTTAATAAATTTTACTTCAAGCATACACTATCAATGGTTCTTTGTAATTACAACTGTAATAACGATAGTGCCTGTTTACATTGTAAGTAAGCGTTATTCGATTATGCCGATATTATCATTCATGATTTATATGCTTGTACCAATGTTTTTTTTGGATGGTATGAGTACTATTAGGAACTCAATAGCCTATCCTATGATATTATTGGCTTTTATGATATTGTTGCGAGAAAGAAAGAAATATCTATCTGTTATTCCAGTCATAATATCTTTGGGATTCCATAATTCAGCTATTATTGCTTTAGCAATTCTCCCATTAGCTTTTATCACCTTTAAAAGGAGAACGGCATTTTTTTTCTGGGTTGTATCTTTTATCATTTCTCAAGCTCATATAGTAACGCTGTTAGAGAATTATTTAGACCTTCCATATATAAGTAGAGCTGCATGGTATTTGTTAAATACGCCGGACAACCACTCAGGGAGAACATTATGGATAGTTGTTAATATTATCAACTTAGTTAATTTTTACTATTGGAATAAACTAAAAGCTCAAAATATTGAAGTTGGTAAATTTTTGATGGTATATAATTTGGGATGTATTCTATATAATTTAACCATATCTATTGAGCCAACTTTTGCTCTAAGATTATCTAATTATTGTAGTATATTTTTAATGTTAATTGCTCCGTATTACGTTTATGTATTGCCATGGGGAATAGCGCGTAATAAGCGGTATATATATTTGTTTTTTATAATATATTTCTGTTCTATATTTTTTGTAGTCATTCACGGTACACCTGCAGGTGAAAGGATTAGTTTTCTGCCCTATCAAACTTTTTTTTCTCATATAGATTAATTAACTTATGAAGATATCTGTTATCATACCAACATATAATCCTGGAGGCTATTTATTTGAATGCCTTGAATCAGTTTTTAAACAGACACTTAATGCATCAGAATACGAAGTTTTGATCATTTTAAATGGTGATCAGAATCCCTATGAAAATAACATTAAGAAATTCTTATTAGGATATGAGCGGGTGAATAATATTAAATATTTTTATTCTAGTAAAAAGGGAGTATCTATAGCTCGAAATATTGGTTTAGATTTAGCAATTGGCGAATATATCTGTTTTGTTGATGATGATGATATAGTGTCTGAGAACTTTTTATCAGAATTGTATAATGTTTCCAGCCCCGATTATGTGGGCTTGTGTAATATCTTTAGTTTTCATAATCATCCTTCCGAAATGGGAACAGAATTTTTTGTTAGTGATTATATTAGGTATAAAAAAAGAATAGAAAATGCAGATGTGGTAGGATATAGACGTTATATCTCTTATCCTGTTGCGAAGTTGTATCATCGTGATATTATTAAAAGCAGGAGGTTTGATACCAGATTTACTAATGGTGAAGATGGACTTTTTTCAAGACTTATCTCAGATAAATATAAGGGACTGAGGTGTACATCTGAATCGGCTGTTTATTATGTTCGCATACGAATTGGGTCTGCATCGCGATCAAAATTATCGCTTGGGAAAATATTGAAAGATACCATATTGTTGTGGTTTGTTTTGATAAAGTATTACTTTTCAAATCCTAGAGATTATTCATTTAAATTATATGCATATTCAATTTTGAGTGTTTTAAAAAATAGTTTCGTCCTTTTAAAAAATCGTTGAATCTGAGGTTAAGCACTCAAACTAGGGTCCGAAATGATTATTTTAATCTTGCTGCGACCAAAATTATTATCACAATGTTTAGCAGTGAAAAGTGTGTTACGAAAGATTTCGCTTGGCGGATTACTTCGTATAAGTGTTGATGCATTTCATAAGGGACAAGCTTATAAAGACCGTATGGAAGTAAGTAAGAAGAATGTGGATGTCTTTATGGGTTATATAAAGGCTCTTCCAGTTTAATTGTGTGGTTCGTACAGATAAGCTGTAATGCAGATCCGTATGGGATTATTTTTCGCAAATTTTTCACTGGAATTTTTAATGATTGCAGAGATTGCTTGAGCCTCTCTCTGCAAAATATTGACTTTGCAGTATGTCTATAGATAAAATTAATCAAAATTAATAACAATTTTCAGTACGATATACTCAGTGTATCGTACTGAAAATCATATACTCTAAATTGACTACTAACATGACAATATCTCTTATCACTGTCACTTTTAATAGCTACTTTACTCTTCGTGATACTCTTCAATCGGTTTTATCTCAGTCTTATCCTGATATCGAATATATTATCATTGATGGCTTGTCAAATGATGGTACAGTTGATTTGATTAGAGAGTTTGCGCCTCAGTTCAATGGATGTCTGCGTTGGATAAGTGAGAAGGATAACGGTCTTTATGATGCCATGAATAAAGGAATTCGTATGGCTACTGGGGATATTGTCGGTATAATTAATTCAGATGATTTTTATCACAGGAATGATGTCATAACTAAAGTGGTAGAGGCTTTTGATAATACAGATACACAAGTCGTTTATGGGGATGTGCGTTTTGTGAACCCTAAAAATTTGGATAAAACAGTGCGTTATTATTCTTCTAAGAACTTTGCTCCACATTTGTTCCGGTATGGTTTTATGCCTGCGCATCCGACTTTCTTTACTTATCGAAAGTATTTTGAGGAGTTTGGCTATTATAAAACAGATTATAAGATAGCTGCTGATTATGAGCTCCTTATCCGCTTCTTGTATGTACGTCAATTGAAAAGTAAATATTTACCATTTGATTTTATGAAAATGCGTACGGGAGGCACCAGTACAGCATCTGTAAAAAGTAATATTTTACTGAATAAGGAGATTGTCAGGGCGTGTAGGGAGAATGGAATTTGGACTTGTTTGCCACTTTTATGTTTAAAATATGCTGTGAAGGTTTTTGAACTGTTATTGATAAAAGAATGAATATACTGATTACAGGAATCCATGGATTTATAGGTTCTAATTTTATCAGGGCCTTGAGAGATAAACATACATTATATGGACTTGATATTATCTTTCCTTGTAGAGATGGAGTGAGCCAAACATTTTCTTGGCGAGATATCGAACCCACATCTTTTCCTTTTCAAACTCTTCCCCAGTTTGATGCAATCATTCATCTTGCCGGAAAGGCTCATGATACGAAAAACCAATCAGCTGCTCAGTCTTATTTTGATATTAATACCGGCCTGACTCAAAAGATATTTGATTTCTTTTTGGAGTCTTCTGCGAAGAAATTCATATTTTTTAGTTCAGTAAAAGCTGCGGCTGATAGTGTAGTGGGAGATATGCTTACTGAGGATGTTATTCCGGCTCCTGTTGGGGCTTATGGAGAGAGTAAGATCAAGGCTGAAGAATATATAAAGGAGCATTTAGAATACTCAACAACAGAGAAACAGGTGTATATTCTTCGTCCCTGCATGATTCACGGACCAGGAAATAAAGGGAATCTGAATTTATTATATAATGTAGTGAAAAAAGGAATCCCTTGGCCTCTTGGCGATTTTGATAATCGTCGTTCGTTTACTTCAATCGATAACCTTTGTTATGTGATTGAGGGGCTTTTGAATCAGGATGTACCTACGGGCATTTATCACATGGGGGATGATGAAGCTTTGTCAACAAATGAATTGATTGCCATCATGTGCGAGGCAATGGAGAAACAACCTCGTATCTGGAAGATGAATAAGCGTTTTATGGAAGCTTGTGCCGGATTGGGCACTTTATTCCACTTGCCTTTGAATACCGAAAGACTTCGTAAACTGACGGAAAATTATGTGGTAAGTAATGCTAAGATCAAAGCAGTTTTAGGTATCGATAAATTACCTGTTACTGCTAAAGAAGGATTAATGAAGACCATTCGTTCATTTGAAGAAACTAAATAACTTATGTATTATTTGCTAATCTTAGTTCTGCTATTCCTGGCAGAACTTTTTTATTTCCGTATTGCTGATAAATGTAATATTATTGACAAACCAAATGAGCGGAGTTCGCATACTCGGATTACTTTGAGAGGTGGAGGAATCATCTTCTATTTGGGTGCATTGACTTTTTTCCTGACGAATCAGTTTGAATATCCTTGGTTTATATTGGCTTTGACCTTGATCACTTTTATCAGTTTTATAGATGATATCCGTTCTACTTCGCATGGTTTGCGTTTAGTCTTCCATTTTACGGTAATGGCCCTGATGTTCTATCAATGGGGGTTGTTCAGCTTGCCTTGGTGGACGTTGCTTGTCGCTCTGATCGTCTGTACGGGGATTATCAATGCCTATAACTTTATGGATGGCATTAACGGCATTACCGGCGGGTATTCATTGGTTATCCTGGTTTCTTTGGCATATGTGAATGCAGAAGTGATCTCCTTCACAGAACAGAGTTTTATTTATACGATGATTTGTTCTGTGTTGGTGTTTGACTTTTTTAATTTCCGTAAGAGAGCGAAATGCTTTGCCGGTGATGTAGGTTCGGTCAGTATAGCTTTTGTAGTCCTGTTCCTGATCGGGAGTTTGATTCTTCAAACGAAAGATTTCAGCTGGCTTGTATTGCTTGTTGTGTACGGAGTGGATAGTGTGTTGACGATCGTACACCGGTTGTTGCTACATGAAAATATTGGTTTGCCTCACCGGAAACATTTGTATCAGATCATGGCCAATGAACTGAAGATACCACACGTGGCAGTGGCATTGACCTATATGTCGGTGCAAACCGTAGTTCTAGTAGGATATTTGCTGTTACGGGAGTATGGATATGGGTATTTATTAGGGAGCATCTTGGTGTTGGGACTATTATACTTCCTATTTATGAAGAGATTCTTCTATTTACATAAATCAAATTAATTACTCATATATGTGTACCGGAGAAGATAAGCAATTGGAGGCATTTGCGAGGTTTGTTAAACTTACTGGGTTACGGCCCAATCTGGAGCGGAAAGACTGGGCCGGTTTTGCCAAAAGATATAATGGTCCCGGATATGCTCAGAATCACTACGATAAAAAACTGGAAGAGGCTTATCGGAGATTTACGAAGTAGAAAAAAGATATGCCCTAATGGGTATAGATTTTTGTTTCGTCCCCGGTTTTATGCCATGCCAGGTATAAAACCGGGGATATTTCGTTAAACGGGTATAATATGAATAATCGGACAATAGCAGAGTATGTGAAGTGGATGTATAAGAAAAAAATAAGTAATAGCACTGATAATGTGATGATTATAACTTATTCTGTATAACTTGATCCGGATGCCTTGTTTTCTTTTGTCATCTTCCTGCAAATGTTCACCTTTGCAATGTTGATCAACGCAATGTGAATAAAATCAGTAGTAATAACATTAAAAAAAGGAGATGCAGGAATATGGCATTATTTTATAAAGCAGTAAAATCGACTATGGCAACTAAGTCCGGTGATAAGAAATGGCACTTGAACTTGGTTAAGGTAGGCAAGGTGGTATCTACTCAGCAATTGGCTGAGATGATTGCGGAAAAATCGTCGTTGACTCCGGGTGATGTGCATAATGTGGTTCGTAACTTGATGACAGCGATGCGTAGTGCATTGCTGGACAGTAAGACGGTACGTCTGGACGGATTGGGTACTTTTACGATGAAAGCGCGTACACGAGGAAGGGGAGTGGACAAAGAGGAAGAGGTGAACCCGAATCAGGTGGCAGCCCTTCTTTGTCATTTTACTCCTGAATATACTCGTCCTGCGGCTATCGGTACTACCCGGGCTTTGTTTCAGGGTGTTGAGTTCCAGAAAGCGAGTGGGATCGGTGCTTCGGGCAATAATGGTTCCGGAGGTGGTGATGGAGACATAGTAGATGATCCGACTGCGTAGTTAGCGGTTCTATAGGATTAGAATATGAGGAAAAATAATTGGAACATCTTTTTGAAAGTAATCATTGCTGTGGCAAGTGCTATTGCCGGGGTAATAGGAGGTCAGGGATTACTTTGACGGTCAGCCGATCATTTCGGTTGAAATAATAAATGCCGTTGTCTGTTTGAAAGAATGGATAGCGGCATTTTATTATATGGTTTACGGAATCGGTAATTAGGAATAATCTTGTATATTTGTGAGTGAAGCCATTAATAGGAATACGCTATGGCTAAACTTTACCCGATTGGGATACAGAACTTTGAAAGTTTGCGAGATGATAATTACTTTTATATAGATTCTCATTTGAAAACCTCTAAATCTTCAGTTTAGAGGATGAAAAATGCGGGGTAGCATGTGATGGAGTTCAAATTTGACGGGAGTGCGGAAGAGGCTTTGAAACAGATAGAAGAAAAGGGATATGCCGCTCCGTTTGCCAATGATTCCCGCCAACTGATAAAGGCAGGAGTGAATTTTAGCTCGAAAACAAGGAATATTGATAGTTGGATCGTGGACTGACTGTAAGCTTCAAATGGCTACATAAATTGATATAAAAAGAATAAAATCTACATTAAGATGATTAGATTTTGTAAGTTTCTGTTTTTTTGTTATTTTTGTATTCAAGTTAGGTTGTTAATTTACTGAATATAGTAACCTTACACAAACAGACAAACATCGTCTTATGAAGAGAAATGTATCATTGCTGAAGTATGCACTGCTGATAGCACTTTGCTGTGTAGCATGTGTAAATGAGAAAGATTTGTATGAACCGTCGGGGGAGGATCCTGACGAAACGGAAGAATTGGACTTATCGTTCAAATTCGCTTTGAGATCCGATAAACAGATTCATATATCTGTTACCCGGGCAGATGGAAAAGCTGCTGAGGGGATAGGGGTTGGAGTGTATCTTCAACAGCCTTATGAAGAAGACGGGATTATTTCCGGTAAGCCTCTCTATATGGGCTATACAGATGGGAATGGGCAGATTGATGCTACTATTTCTGTTCCGGCAAACAGTGATAAGTTGTATGTCGCTTCGTTGACAGCCGGTTATCCCGGAGTGCAGGAGATGGATGTGCAACCTTCGATGACGTGCAACTTGACTGCAACAGCCTTTCAAATCAAGACTGCTACTACCCGTATGGTCGCTACCCGGAGTGAAACAGGATTGAATGTTCCTGTCGACCAGAAACTAAGCAATCTTTATGAATTGTATAGCCCTTATACTGATTCGGAGATTGGAAAAGACGGTATACCACTTTTGAATGCTTCTCCGCTTGTTACGAAAGAGGAATTATCTGCTAAGTTTCTAAATTTAATGAATAGTTGGTATCCGGAACAGAAGAATGTGCAGGATGTGGATTTGAAAAAGAGCTCTGACCTGGTGGTGACTGACGAATTGGGAGCGGAAGTGTGGGCTACGTATGTCGGTGATGGTGGATTTTATGTAAATAATGCGACCGTCTACAATGTGTTGGCTTATTATAGCTACCAGGAAGGGGAGCTTGGCAGACGTGAAGATATACAGGGACATCGTATGACTTTGTTACTTCCAAATACTCATCAGCAGAAGTGTCCTTCGGGTTTAAAAGTACAATTGTTGTATTGGGACGGAAAACAATATAGTAAGGTATTCCCGAAAGGTGCACGTATCGGTTTTGCTGTGGCACGTGACGGATTGAATATAGCTAATGTAAATGCTGCCAATGGAGGAGTGAATTCAAAAAGTTCCTATAAGTTCAAGAATCAGACCTTCCCGAATGGAGATGTTAATGGCTTTTATTACTCTACCCCATCTTTGAATGCAACGAAAAGGACGAATGCGGTGATTCGAAATGTGCCCGATTATAACTGTTGCATTATGGGCTTCGATATTCGCCCTTATGATGATCCGAAAGCAGATTATGATTTTAATGATGTGATGATAAAGCTTACCGCATCACCGGTATCTGCCATAAAACCGGAAGAAGACATTCCGGTGATCGATGAATTTACTCCATCGGAGGCTGTTTACGGTACATTGGCCTTTGAAGACCAGTGGCCTAAGATGGGGGACTATGACTTCAACGATTTTGTGATGAATTACAGTTATGAGTTGGAGAAAGGGGATAATAATATGATTACTGCTCTAAAGTTGACTTTCACGCCGATTGCAAAGGGAGCAGCTTCATGGACGCATATCGGTGTAGGCATCGAACTGCCGCTTTCGGCTGACAATATCGACAAAGCAAAGTCGGAAGGTGCTACGCTTGAAGAGGGTAATGACCGGGCCACTTTTATTGTCTGGAATGATGTTAATACTGCTTTCGGTACGACTGAAGGATATGTGAATACGGAGGGTGCGGCGGTCGGAGTTTCCGCTATTCCGGTTGAAGTAACCGTACGACTGAAGACTCCTGTCAGCAGCTTGTTAACTCAGAAGTTTAATCCGTTTATTTTTGTCAACAGCCGTCAAAGAGAAATACATCTGGTAGATTATAAGCCGACAAAACATGCCGACACTTCACTCTTCGGGACAGAAAATGACAGATCGGATCCTGGGGCTGAAGTTTATTATCGTATGGATAACCGATATCCATGGGCTCTTGATTTCCCGCGGAAGGAAGACTCTTCACCGGCGTGGAATTATCCCAAGGAAAGAGTTATCATTACGAAAGCATATCCTAATTATGAGAAATGGGTGCTTGATCAATCCAATCTTTCCTGGTTTGACGCGAGTGTGTCGGGGAACGTGAATAAGGAATTCTTATATTAAGGAGAAAAACAAAATCCTCCGTAGAAAAAAGGTATCTACGGAGGATTATTTATTTTTTCTTTCTTAAGTCTCTCCCTTCGAACCGACAGATTGCCTCTATCCATTCTTCGGTCAGTGGCTTGGATTCGTGTCTCTCCAGATCGAATGTCACCATGACCGAACGACAGATGCATTTCACTTCCATTGTTTCGGTGTCGATGACCCGTTGCAGCAGATGAAAGCTTTTGGTTCCGATTTCGCAAACTGCGGTTTGTACGGCAATGTGGTCCGATGAAAAAATCTGTGCCAGAAAGTCGGCTTCAATGTGTACGACTACAATGCCGTCTTTTTCCCAGTCGACTCCCGGGCATACAGAAGCGAAATATTCTGTTTTGCCGAGATCGTAAAATGAAAAATAGACGGTGTTGTTGACGTGTCCGAATTTGTCTACGTCGTTGAATCGTAGTTGTATAGGTAAACTGTGATGAAATTCGATTTCTTCCATTTGTTTTCTCTTAACCTTTGTTATTATTGGGCAAAATTAGTATTTTTGCACGTTATTCTCACAAGAAATAGATCAAGAAATGATAGAAGACATTAAAAAAGCTTGTCAAGTGATGAGCGAAGGCGGGGTGATTCTCTATCCCACCGATACGGTTTGGGGAATTGGCTGTGATGCTACCAATGAAGACGCTGTGCGCCGGGTGTATGAGATAAAACGACGTGCTGACAGTAAGGCGATGCTGGTATTGGTAGACTCGCCGGTGAAAGTGGAATTCTATGTGCAGGATGTTCCTTCGGTAGCTTGGGATTTGATTGAGGTTGCCGATAAGCCATTAACTATCATTTATTCCGGTGCCCGCAACCTGGCTTCAAATCTGCTTGCAGAGGATGGAAGCGTAGGCATCCGGGTGACAAACGAGGCGTTTTCCCGTCGTTTGTGCCAGCAGTTTCGCAAAGCGATTGTCTCGACATCTGCCAATGTCAGCGGACAACCGGGAGCAGCCAATTTTAATGAAATCAGCGAAGAAATAAAATCGTCGGTGGATTACATTGTCAATTTTCGACAAGATGATATGAGTCGTCCTAAACCATCGAGTATCATTAAACTGGATAAAGGTGGAGTGATCAAGATTATTCGCGAATGATGGAAAAAGAAAAGATAAGTTTATTACAGCGCTTTATTATCTGGCGCGAGAATAAAATCAAAGAAAAGCAGTTTATTCTCATTTTAAGTTTTCTGGTCGGTATTTTTACTGCCATTGCTGCACTGCTCCTAAAATTCTTTATTCATACGATACAGAATTTCCTGACAGATAACTTTAATACGACGGAGGCCAACTACCTGTATCTGGTTTATCCGGTGGTCGGTATTTTTCTGGCAGGATGGTTTGTACGCAATATCGTAAAGGATGATATCAGCCATGGAGTCACGAAGATTCTTTATGCAATTTCGAGGAGGCAGGGGCGTATCAAAAGACATAATATCTGGTCGTCGACCATTGCCAGTGCCATTACCATCGGTTTCGGCGGATCGGTAGGAGCCGAGGCACCTATTGTGTTGACCGGATCGGCAATCGGGTCGAATTTGGGAAGTATGTTCAAGATGGAGCACCGTACACTGATGTTGCTGGTAGGCTGTGGAGCGGCGGGTGCCATCGGAGGTATTTTTAAAGCGCCTATTGCCGGACTGGTGTTTACGCTGGAAGTACTGATGATCGACCTTACCATGTCGTCTTTATTACCATTGCTGATTTCGGCTGTCACGGCTGCCACTGTTTCGTATATTACGACCGGACAGGAGGCTATGTTTAAATTTCATCTGGATCAGCCTTTTGAATTGGAGCGTATTCCTTATGTGATTCTTTTGGGAATCTTTTGCGGATTGGTATCGCTTTATTTCACTCGCGCTATGAACTCTGTGGAAGGAGTATTTGGCAAACTCTCCAATCCGTATAAGAAGTTGGCATTGGGAGGTGTGATGCTGAGTGTGCTCATCTTCCTCTTTCCACCCTTGTATGGTGAAGGTTACGATACGATCGAACTATTGTTGAACGGCGTGAGCAATGCCGACTGGGATACGGTACTGAATAACTCGTTGTTTTATGGATACGGTAATCTGTTGCTGGTCTATTTGGTGCTGATCATTCTGTTGAAAGTCTTTGCGTCGAGTGCGACCAACGGTGGAGGCGGATGTGGCGGTATTTTTGCACCTTCGCTGTATCTGGGATGTATTGCCGGTTTTGTGTTTTCGCACTTTAGCAATGATTTTGACTTTACCTCGACTTTGCCCGAAAAGAACTTTGCGTTGATGGGAATGGCAGGGGTTATGAGTGGAGTCATGCATGCACCTCTGACTGGAGTATTCCTGATTGCCGAGCTAACGGGCGGATATGACCTCTTCCTGCCTCTGATGATTGTTTCGGTCAGTTCGTATCTGACAATCATCGTGTTTGAACCGCATAGTATCTACTCTATGCGTTTGGCTAAAAAGGGACAGTTGCTGACCCATCACAAGGATAAAGCTGTATTGACACTGATGAAAGTCGAAAATGTGGTTGAAACTGACTTTGTCAGCGTGCGTCCGGAAATGGATCTAGGCGAATTGGTGAAGGCGATTTCAACTTCGCATCGTAATATGTTTCCTGTGACGGATAAAGACGGGGTCTTGCTGGGCGTCGTGCTACTGGACGATATCAGGAACATCATGTTCCGTCAGGAGCTTTATCATCGTTTTACCGTTAGTAAACTGATGACCTCGGTCCCTGCCCGTCTGTATGATACAGATAGCATGGAACAGGTGATGCAGACTTTTGACGATACAAAAGCATGGAACTTACCTGTGGTCAATGAAGAGGGCAAATACCTGGGATTTGTATCCAAATCTAAGATATTTAATTCATATCGCCAGGTATTGGTACATTTCTCGGAAGATTGACGGAACGGCGATGGCTGTATGTAACGGATAGTGTGCTTTGCAGGCAATTCGTTACTTTCGTAATCTGCAGTGTGAAACTCATAACTTATAAATTATGAAGAAAGAAGATTTAAGAATTGTATATATGGGGACTCCGGACTTTGCCGTGGAAGCCCTGCAATGTCTGGTTGAAGGCGGTTATAATGTGGTTGGAGTGATTACGATGCCCGATAAACCTGCCGGTCGCGGACATAAAATTCAGTATTCTCCGGTAAAGCAATATGCACTGGATCATCAACTGCCTTTGCTGCAACCGGAAAAACTGAAAGATGAAGAATTCATTCAGGCGTTACGTGAGTGGAAAGCCGATCTACAGATTGTTGTAGCTTTTCGTATGTTGCCGGAAGTGGTATGGAATATGCCACGTCTGGGAACTTTTAATCTCCATGCTTCTCTGCTTCCGCAATACCGTGGAGCAGCGCCTATAAACTGGGCAGTGATCAACGGAGACACCGAAACAGGTATTACTACTTTTTTCCTGAAACATGAAATAGATACGGGGGAAGTAATCCAGCAAGTACGTATTCCCATTGCCGATACGGACAATGTAGAGATTGTGCATGACAAGTTGATGCATTTGGGCGGTCGGTTGGTTATAGAAACTGTAGATGCTATTCTGGAGGGAAAGGTGAAATCAATTCCTCAGGAAGAAATGGCAGTGGCAGGCGAACTTCGTCCGGCTCCGAAGATTTTTAAAGAGACCTGCCGAATTGACTGGAATCAGCCGGTGAAACGGGTTTATGATTTTATTCGTGGGCTTTCGCCTTATCCGGCTGCATGGAGTGAGTTGGTGAATCCGGAAGGGGAAGCGGTTGTCGTGAAAATCTTTGAGAGTGAGAAGTTGCCAAAGGTGCATACGTTGGCTCCCGGAAGCATTGTTACTGATGGAAAAAACTTTTTGAGAGTGGCTGTGCCGGATGGATTTGTAAATGTCCTTTCGTTGCAGTTGCCAGGTAAAAAGAGACTGAAGACAGATGAACTTTTACGTGGATTCCATCTGACTGAAGCATTTAAGATGAAGGCTGTGTAATAACAGATAGTGCATTATCCTTTTGGGATATGAGCCGATCCCGTTGATTATAATTATGAATTTGAAATAGCAGAAAAGAATTTCTGCCAAATAAATTGTTATTGAGGGGGAGCCCTGATGTTTTTTTGTTAATTTTGTGCTATTATTTTAAGAATGATGAATATGAAACCAATTATATCCCCTTCTATCCTTTCTGCAGATTTCGCATATCTGGCAAAGGACATTGAGATGATCAACCGTAGTGAAGCAGACTGGGTACACATTGATATTATGGACGGAGTATTTGTGCCGAACATATCTTTCGGCTTTCCGGTACTGAAATATGTAGCTAAGTTAACTTCAAAGCCGTTGGATGTACATCTGATGATAGTCAATCCGGAAAAGTTTATTCCTGAAGTGAAGGCATTGGGTGCCCACATCATGAATGTGCATTACGAGGCATGTCCTCACTTACACCGGGTCGTGCAACAGATTCGTGAAGCTGGTATGCAACCAGCGGTCACTATCAATCCGGCCACTCCGATAACCCTGTTGCAGGATATTATCCGGGATGTATATATGGTGCTGGTTATGAGTGTGAACCCCGGATTTGGCGGACAAAAATTTATTGAACACTCGGTAGAGAAAGTGAAAGAGCTTCGTGAACTGATTGAGCGTACCGGATCTAAAGCACTGATCGAAGTTGATGGAGGGGTAAATCTGGAAACAGGCGCCCGTCTGATAGCTGCCGGGGCAGATGCATTGGTGGCAGGAAATGCTATCTTTGCTGCTGAGAATCCGGAAGGAATGATTCACGCCATGAAAGGGCTGTAGAGCCGTCTTGTGAACTTTCAGTATTTACACCGATATCCTTTTATACGCCTGCTATTCCCTCTGATAGCAGGCTTTCTTGTTGGCAATGGGTTGTTTTTTAGGGGAGTCTGTGTTTCGAAGGGCGTGCTGGCAGGAGGGCTGGCAGGATTATTTCTTCTGCTCCTAGTCGTTTATTTTTCTCACCGTTACTCTTTACGTTGGATGTTCGGCTGTATTTTGTACCTGTTCGTGTTTTTTGGCGGAGCAGGTGGAATAAATCAGGCTTTGCAACAGACGCTTTATTCTTTTTCGGAACAAAAATGTGTTTACCGGGCTGTAGTGTCGGAACAACCGGAGCCTAAGGAACATAGCTTCCTTTGTCGGGCATTTTTGGAGGAAAGGCAGGATTCTGTGTGCACCATGCCGGTAAATCGAAAAGTTTTGCTTTATATATCGAAGGATTCATTGTCCGAAGGGTTACGTAGTGGGGATGAGTTAATATTTCTTGCCCATGTATCTCCACCTTCAAATAATGGTAATCCCGATGAATTTGATTATGTGCGTTATCTGCGCTACAAAGGGATTAGCGGGATTGCTTTTGTTGCAAGTGGGAATTGGAAAATTACCGGATATCGGTTTTCCCGATCATGCAGGCAGATTGCATTGGAATACCGGGAGCGGATTCTTGACCAATATCGTGCTTTGAAGTTTAATCCGGATGAATTTGCCGTACTTGCCGCACTTACGGTAGGTTATAAGGAGGAGTTGAGCGAAGATATTCGGGAAACTTACTCTGTATCGGGAGCCAGTCATGTACTGGCACTTTCCGGACTTCATATCGGGTTTCTGTATATGATGCTTCTGTTTTTTCTGAAGTGGCTGCCAGGGAATGCTTTTGGTGTGAGACTTTTTCGTGCGGTAGTGATAATTACCGCATTGTGGGGATTCGCTTTTTTTACCGGTCTCTCTCCTTCGGTCGTCCGTTCCGTTATCATGTTTTCACTGTTGGCTTTGTCGGTTTTATCCCGGCGTACAGGTATTTCACTCAATACACTTGCATTGACTGCATGTATCATGTTGGTGGTTCATCCTTTTTGGCTGTTCGATGTAGGATTTCAACTTTCATTTTCAGCAGTTGCAGCTATTCTGTTATTATATCCCTGGCTGTTCCGCCAATTGCCGGTCGGTAATAGCTTGTTAAAGAAGGTATGGGCATTAATGAGTGTTTCGCTTGCTGCACAAATAGGTACTGCTCCTTTGGTTTTATTGTATTTCTCCAGATTTCCTACTCATTTTTTGCTGACTAATCTGTTGGTAATTCCACTTGTTTCAGGCATCATGTATGCAACGGTCGCATTGCTGGTACTCACCCCTTTTCCTATGCTTTATACAGGATTTTCAGTGGTAGTGAGATCTCTTGTTGATTGGTTGAATACTATGGTCCGTTGGGTGGAACATTTACCGTTGGCATCTATAGATCGTGTCTGGATCTATCCGACAGAAGCTTTTGCTTTTTATCTGGTCTTGTTGATCGGTATACGTTATAAAGTAGTGCGCAGTTTGAAATGTTTATATGTTTTTGGTATTTGTATCTTGGCTATGGGAAGTTTTCATTGGGTGAGCAGAATGATGGACCGTCCGGTGCAAAGCATTGTTTTCTATAATGTCCGGGGATGTCCGGTGGTGCATTGTATCGAAGCTTGTGGTAAGTCGTGGCTGGCTTATGCGGACAGCATTCCGGATGAAAGACGGCTTTCGCGTGCAGTAGCCGGATATTGGAATAGACTGCATCTGGATGTTCCGGTTGCTATAACAGACAATTTTCATTCGTCCGGTTTTTGGATGCAGGATCATTTGCTTATGTTCGGTAATAAACGTATTTGTATGGTTAGTGACAATCGTTGGCGGAACAAAACCGTTGCTGAATCGTTAAACATAGATTATTTGTATGTATGCAAAGGCTATACAGGGAAGTTGGAGTCATTGGTAGGTTTGTTTCATTGCCGGGAAGTTATTTTGGATTCTTCTCTGTCTGCTTATTATAAAGAGGCTTATAGTGAAGAATGTCGCCGGTTAGGGTTGCATTTTATCTCCCTTTCCGACGAAGGTTCTGTGAGGTTTTTGCTCTAAGTACAAAGATTTATCGTATTTTTGCCAACTCAATATTTATACAAACAAGTTATGCTGACTAAAGTGATTGCTCAGGCTCATATTGATCATTTTACCAAATGGTTTGAACGGGCCGACAAAATAGTAATTGTATCTCATGTGTCACCTGATGGAGATGCCATTGGTTCATCATTGGGATTGTATCATTTTTTGGATTCTCAAGATAAAATTGTCAATGTGATTGTCCCCAATGCTTTTCCCGATTTTTTGAAATGGATGCCGGGTAGTAAGGATATTTTGCTGTATGACCGTTACCAGGAATTTGCCGACAAGCTGATTATGGAGGCAGATGTCATTTGTTGTCTTGACTTTAATGCGCTGAAGCGTATTGATGAAATGAGTGATATAGTGGCCGCTTCACCGGGACGCAAAATAATGATAGACCACCATCTTTATCCTGAAGATTTTTGCAGAATCACCATTTCACATCCTGAGATTTCCTCTACTTCCGAACTGGTGTTTCGATTGATTTGCCGGATGGGATATTTTAGTGATATCTCCAAAGAAGGAGCCGAATGTATCTATACGGGCATGATGACAGATACCGGAGGGTTCACTTATAACTCTAATAATCGTGAAATATATTTCATCATCAGTGAGTTACTCTCAAAAGGAATCGATAAAGATGATATTTACCGGAAAGTCTACAATACTTATTCCGAAAGCCGTTTGCGTCTGATGGGATATGTGTTATCGAATATGAAGGTGTATAAAGATTACAATTCCGCCCTTATTTCACTGACAAAGGAAGAACAGGGCAAATTTGATTATATCAAAGGGGATAGCGAGGGGTTTGTCAACATACCTCTGTCTATCAAGAATGTCTGTTTTTCTTGTTTTCTACGTGAGGACACTGAAAAGAAAATGATTAAGATTTCTCTCCGTTCAGTAGGTAAGTTTCCTTGTAATCGGTTAGCTGCGGAATTTTTCAATGGCGGCGGGCATCTCAATGCGTCCGGAGGGGAATTTTACGGTACTATGGAAGAGGCTGTAAAAGTGTTTGAACAAGCATTGGAGAAATATAAACCACTTTTGAAAGAATAAAGAGGTAAGTTGACGGTTGGCTCATCGCTCTTCCGTTAAAAGTTGAAAGTCAAAGGTTAAAAGACTTGAACTTTCTGCTTTTAAATCTAAAGATTCGACTAATTTAAAATACATTTGTACGGAATATACTTAAGATACAGAAATGAAAAAACTTCTATTGTTATTTTTTTCCTTGTTAGCCTTTGGATATATGTTCCAGGCTTGCGACAATTCGAAGACTTATGCTGAAATGCTGGATGAAGAGAAAGACGCAGTAAACGCCTTTATTAAAAAATACAATATCCAGACTATTTCCGAGAGTGACTTTGAAGCAAACGGATATAAAACGGATACGACCAAGAACGAATACGTGGCTTTCTCAAACGGAGTCTACATGCAAATTGTGGATAAGGGTATAGTTACCGATAAACCGGAAAATGACTCTATCAAGAATAACAATATTGTAGCCGTACGCTTTGTAGAGCACGACATCAAGGCGAACGATACCACTTGCTTCAATGTGGTGCTTCCCGGTTTCGAAAATTATCCGAATTACTATACTTATCCGGACGTTTTCCGTTATGTGGATAACGGTACTTCAGTAGCCGGTGTATTTACAGAGGGGTCGATGTATGCCAAATATGGTACGACGGATGTTCCTCCCGGATGGCTGCTTGCTTTAAAGTATGTTACCAATTATGCCCATGTGAGAATGATTGTACCTTCGAAGATGGGACATCAGAGTGCAAACCAATATGTAAACCCCTATTTCTACGATATTCGTAAATTTCAGAAAGCATTGAACTAAAACTACTAAATAACCAATTTTCTAAAACAACAACCTATGACTCTAATCAAATCTATCTCTGGTATCCGTGGAACCATTGGCGGAGGCGCAGGCGAAGGACTGAACCCGCTTGACATTGTAAAATTCACGTCGGCTTATGCCACTTTGATTCGCAAAACATGCAAATCAAAAAGTAACAAGATAGTAGTGGGCCGTGATGCCCGCATTTCCGGTGAGATGGTAAAGAATGTCGTAGTCGGTACCTTGATGGGTATGGGCTGGGACGTAGTTGATATCGATCTTGCTTCTACTCCGACAACCGAACTGGCTGTTACAATGGAAGGGGCTTGTGGCGGTATCATTCTGACTGCATCACATAACCCCAAACAATGGAATGCATTGAAATTGCTGAATGAGCATGGAGAATTCCTGAATGCAGCCGAAGGGCAAGAAGTACTTCGTATTGCTGCTGCCGAGGAGTTCGATTATGCGGATGTCGATCATTTGGGATCTTATCGCAAAGACTTGACTTATAATAAAAAACATATCGACAGTGTATTGGCACTCGATTTGGTAGACGTTGAGGCTATCAAAAAAGCTGATTTCACAGTGGCTATCGACTGTGTGAACTCTGTAGGAGGTATCATCCTGCCCGAATTGTTGGAACGTCTGGGGGTGAAACACGTCGAAAAACTCTATTGTGAACCGACCGGAAACTTTGCCCACAATCCGGAACCGTTGGAAAAAAATCTGGGAGATATCATGAACCTGATGAAGGGTGGAAAAGCTGATGTAGCGTTTGTCGTTGACCCGGACGTAGACCGTTTGGCGATGATCTGCGAAAACGGTGTGATGTATGGTGAAGAATATACACTGGTTACGGTGGCAGACTATGTATTGAAACATACTCCGGGCAATACTGTATCCAATCTGAGTTCTACCCGTGCTTTGCGCGACGTAACCCGCAAATATGGTATGGAATACAATGCTTCTGCTGTAGGCGAAGTAAATGTTGTGACCAAGATGAAAGCAACAAATGCCGTGATCGGTGGTGAAGGAAACGGTGGAGTGATTTATCCAGCCAGTCACTACGGACGTGATGCTTTGGTAGGTATCGCATTATTCCTTAGCTATTTGGCACACGAAGGTAAGAAGGTTAGTGAGTTGCGTGCAACCTATCCTCCTTATTTTATTGCCAAGAACCGTGTCGATCTGACTCCGGAAATCGATGTAGATGCCATTCTTGCTAAAGTGAAAGATATCTATAAGAATGAAGAGATCAATGATATTGACGGTGTGAAAATTGACTTTGCCGATAAGTGGGTACACTTGCGCAAGAGTAATACCGAACCGATCATCCGTATATATAGCGAAGCATCGACTATGGAAGCTGCTGAGGAGATCGGGCAGAAGATTATGAACGTAATCAACGAATTGGCTAAGTAAGTCATTTAATAAATATACGAAAGGCTGTATTGGTAACGATGCAGCCTTTTTTTATCATAATATAATCCATCTTTTTTTTAACAAAGTCTATTTTTTCGAAATAATATTTCCCGTTTCTTTGTACCTTCTGTTTTCGGAAATATCATGGGAGAAACTCTTGTCGGATATCGGAAACGCTGTCTTTCTTTGAAGAAAGGAGGCTTTAGTGAGACGACTCAAAAACTCAAAACAATTTAATAAGAACATGAAAAAACTGATTCTGCTTCTCATTTTGATTTTTTCGTTGCCTGTTGCAGCACAAAATTTCACAATCGGGAAGAGCACTTTCCTTTTGAATGGCAAGCCTTTTACGGTTAAGGCTGCCGAGTTGCATTATACCCGTATTCCGGCTCCTTACTGGGAGCATCGTATCGAGATGTGTAAGGCATTGGGGATGAATACGATTTGTCTTTATGTATTTTGGAACATCCATGAACAGACTGAGGGACAGTTTGACTTTACCGGACAAAATGATATAGCCGCTTTTTGCCGTCTGGCTCAGAAGCATGGGATGTATGTGATTGTACGCCCGGGTCCTTATGTTTGTGCCGAATGGGAGATGGGCGGACTTCCTTGGTGGTTACTGAAGAAGAAAGATATTGTACTTCGTACACTCGATCCTTATTTTATGGAGCGCACTGCAATCTTTATGAAAGAAGTCGGAAAACAGCTTGCACCGTTGCAGATTACTCGCGGAGGAAACATTATCATGGTGCAGGTAGAAAATGAATATGGTGCTTATGCAGTTGACAAACCCTATGTTTCGGCTATTCGTGATATAGTGAAAAGTGCCGGGTTTACCGAAGTTCCTCTTTTTCAATGTGACTGGAGCAGTACCTTTGATCGGAATGGATTGGACGATTTGCTCTGGACTATCAATTTTGGTACGGGAGCCAACATTGAACAGCAGTTCAAGCGTCTCAGAGAGGCTCGTCCGGAGACTCCATTAATGTGTAGTGAGTTCTGGAGTGGATGGTTTGATCATTGGGGACGCAAGCATGAGACCCGTCCTGCCAAAAGCATGGTGCAGGGTATCAAAGATATGCTTGACCGTAATATTTCATTCAGTCTCTATATGGCCCATGGAGGTACTACTTTCGGGCATTGGGGTGGTGCCAACAATCCGTCTTACTCCGCTATGTGTAGTTCTTACGATTACGATGCGCCTATCAGTGAGCCGGGATGGACTACGGACAAATATTTCCAGCTTCGTGATCTGCTGAAAAATTATCTGCCTGCAGGAGAACAATTGCCTGAGATTCCCGAAGCTTTTCCGGTGATTGAGATACCTGAAGTGGAGTTTACTCAGGTTGCTCCTCTCTTTTCCAATTTGCCCGAGGCTAAAGAGAGTATGGATATACAACCGATGGAGGCTTTTGATCAGGGGTGGGGAACGATTTTGTATCGGACTACTTTGCAGGAGCCTGTCGAAAATGGCACTACGATGAAGATCACAGAAGTACATGATTGGGCACAAGTTTTTGCCGATGGTAAATTGTTGGCTCGTCTGGACCGTCGTCGTGGTGAATTTGCCTTGCAACTGCCGGCTTTGAAGAAAGGGACGCGTATCGACATCCTGGTAGAAGCTATGGGACGCGTTAACTTTGATGAGTCGATTCACGATCGCAAAGGTATCACTGAAAAAGTAGAACTTGTCCGTGGAAAGCAATCTGCAGAGTTAAAGAATTGGACGGCTTATAGTTTTCCGGTGGATTATTCGTTTGTGCAAGATAAAAGATATAAAAATGGGACAGCTCAGACTATGCCTGCGTATTATAGGACTACCTTCCGTTTGGATAAAGTTGGCGATACGTTCCTTGACATGAGTACTTGGGGTAAAGGTATGGTATGGGTTAACGGCCTTGCTATCGGACGTTTCTGGGAGATTGGTCCGCAGCAGACACTCTTCATGCCCGGTTGTTGGCTCAAAGAGGGAGAAAATGAAATTATTGTTCTTGATTTGAAAGGCCCTGAGAAAGCATCTATCCGCGGACTGAAGAAGCCCATCTTGGATTGGTTACGCAATGAAGGGGCTTCTACCCATCGCAAAGAGGGTGAACAACTGGACTTGAGTCGGGAAACTCCCGTTGCCGAAGGTACGTTTGTTCCGGGCAACGGATGGCAGGAAGTTTGCTTTGATCGTCAGAGTACCGGTCGTTATTTCTGCCTTGAGGCCCTTTCGGCACAAAAAGGAAAGAAGATAGCAGCCATCGCCGAACTCGATGTACTGGGTGCCGACGGTAAGCCAATTTCACGTGAAAAGTGGAGAATACGCTATGCCGACAGTGAAGAGACACGTAGCGGTAACTGTACGGGAGATAAAGTGTTCGACCTTCAGGAATCCACTTACTGGATGACGGTGGCTAAAGATGCTTATCCTCATCAATTAGTCATCGATCTGGGTGGAGACTATACCGTAACCGGTTTCCGCTATTTGCCCCGTGCCGAAAAGGGATATCCCGGCATGATAAAAGATTACCGGGTGTACGTCAAAGGGGAAGATTTTCAATACTGACAGAGGTATTGTTCTATAGAGAAAGTGAATAGCCGGTTTTATTAGAACCGGAACTATATATTTTAGGTAATATATCCTACTGAAAGTTAGTTGGATAGTGATAGGCTGTGAATGTTATCATTTGACATTCACAGCCTAATTATATTACCCAATTTTCAAGTGACAGAAATGTTTTTTGGTTATTAAAGAGTTGTCACGGGCATTTGATGCCATCATCGAGAGGAAGATTCTGGAGAAATATAAGTAAAAGTAAAAGATTTTTTTAGTTATAATATTTTTGGACAGTGATCTTTTTTCATTACAAACATAGGAATTTCAGCTTTATATGTTTTGTGGATTCATGGAAAAATATCCGGAAAAAGAAATGATAAATAACAAATGTTCTGTATCTTTGACCAAAATATAACTTTAAAACATGATGAACACAAAGTCTTTTTTCATGGTTGCCATTGGCGCATTTGTTTTGGCATCTTGTAATTTAAATCAAGTCGACCAAACAGGTCTGTTAACCGCTTCCGTTCGTGATGCACTTAATTCGCCGGCAACTTTGTCTATTGCTGATGAGATAGAGTCAGTTGAATATATCCCTTTGGAAATGACCAATGATGATGCCTCATTGATAGACGGTGTGGTAGACTTTGCCATCACAAGCAAATACATTTATGTATTGGTGGGCAAGGAAGCCCGTATCGTACTGTTCGATCGTCAAGGACACTTTTTGCGTACATTCCTTCGCCAAGGCCAAGGTCCCGATGACTTTAATGGTATGATAGGTTTTATACAGGCTGATGAGGCTGATAATCGTTTCTATGTTATCGGCAATAAGGTTGGCATATATACATTGGAAGGCACGTTTGTGGAAGACCTGCCTGTAAATTCTCCCATTATTTATGCTCATCACCTTGGTAACAAGCGCATTGGTGCCATCGCTATGCCTCTTATGCCGTTTCAGAACGGTAGTTTTGGTATTGGGGTATTTCAAGAGGACGGTGAGGCGATAATTACCAAAAACGATTTCTATTCGCCGTTGGTACCTCGTGAAGATTCAGGCTTTACTTTTGGAGTAATGGGTTCACCTTCGGATGGGAAGCAGGCGTCAGTCTTGTTTAAAACAGCTAGCAATGATACCATTTACCGTTTGTCGGCAGATACCATACAGCCTGTTTTAGTGGCCGGTCTAAGCAATTCGGATGAAGAGGTTATTCGTGGGCTCAATATTCGCGATATTAAAAGATTCCCTGCTAACGGTGATATTTTTGTAAGTGATATTTTTGAGACGCCTCGCCGTTTTTATCTGCGCATGATGCTGAATGAGAAGTATTATGTGGCTTCGGTGGACAAACACAGTGGAGAAACTGTTGTGGAGCAGTGTGATATCCCTGAGACAAGTGCTTATAACTTGGCTGATATCAATATGCAGTTAGGTATGGTAGGTAGTAAGGGGCATAACCGGTTCCCGGTATGGGGACGTGTCTTAGGAAATAATCTGGTACAGGTTGTTACACCTTATGAGATAGAAACATTTAAAGAACAAACTCAAATTACTGTACCACAAGAATTGCAAAAAAGAAATGCCAATGAAAATCCGATTTTCATCATATATAAGATAAAATAATATTATTAACTGTTTTATTATATCAAACTCTTTGAATAAATTTCAAGTTTTTGGTTTCATTAGATGACAGGAGCATAAACGCCTTATGAAATACGATCGTGTCTCATAAGGCGTTTGTTGTCAGTGGAAAGGAATGCCATTGATATATGCGATAACTATTCCATAGTTAGTCATTGGGACACCTTGTGCTTTAGCTTTGACTATCCGATTCAGGACATGTTTGCGATTGAACATGCAGGCTCCGCAATGAATAATCAGGTCGTAGCAATTCAGGTCCTTAGGAAAATCATTTCCGGAAACAATGTCGATATGCAGTTGCTCTCCGATACGTTTGCGCAACATTCGTGGAAGTTTCACTCTGCCGATGTCTTCGGACAGTGGAGCATGAGTACAGGCTTCGGCTATCAGGACCCGGGAATTTTCTGTCAGTTGGTCGATGATATACGCTCCTTCGGTATAGTAGTCAATGTCTCCCTTGTAGCGGGCAAATAATACCGAGAAGGAGGTTAGCCGGCTCTGTGGCGGTTTCTTTTCGTAGACGGTTCTGAAAACCTGCGAATCGGTAATGATCAATGAGGGGGGAGCTGACAAGACTTTGAGGGCATTGTCCAACTGGTCGGTTGTGCAGCTCAAGGTGATGCATTTTTTGTCAAGAAGTTCGCGCAGTGTTTGTACTTGTGGCAGGATAAGTCGCCCTTTAGGGGCCTGTATATCCTGTGGCATCACGAGTAGTACCACATCGCCTTCGTTGGCCAAATCTCCCACAATATCCGGTTGCTCGTTAAGTTCCGGTAACCGATGAAGAATAGACTGACGGATTGAGTCTATGCCCGTTTTTTCTTTGGCACTGACAATTAAAGGGTGTTGTCCTGTCTGTTGTTCCAATTTATCGGCGACTTCATCCGGTTTCTCTAACAGATCGGCTTTATTCAGTACCAACAGGTAGGGGATATTCCTCTCTTTCAGTAACTCTATCCATCGTTGCTCTTCGGAAAGTTCCGTATCGCAACAAACCATCAGTGCGATGTCGGCTTTGTCCGCAGCTTGTAAGGTTCGTTCGATACGTAGGGAGCCCAGTTCACCTTCATCGTCGAATCCGGCTGTATCGATGAATACACACGGACCGATACCATGTATTTCCATCGGTTGATATACAGGGTCGGTAGTGGTACCGGCGATGTCCGATACCAAAGCAGCGTTTTGATTGGTCAATGCATTGATCAATGACGACTTGCCACTGTTTCGTTTACCAAACAAGGCAATGTGCAGGCGATTGGAGCGGGGCGACGTTTTCAAAACCTGAAGTCCCTTTCTCCTGCCGCAATTTGCTTCAGGTTTTCTAAAGCCCGTTCTCGGATTTTAGGGTTGGGGATATGTTGCATTTCTTGCTTTATCATGGCTACTCCGCGAGCTTTCGTCTCTTCCGAGGCATAATCTTCCAGATATTCCTGTAAGGTTATCAGTGCATTAGGGGAACAGCAGTTGGCTATTTGTCCCGATTTGACAAGTGACATAAACCGGTCACCCGTGCGTCCGGCACGATAACAGGCTGTACAGAAGCTGGGAATATAGCCCAGTTTCAGTAACCAGTTGACCACTTCGTCCAGTGTCCGGGTGTCGCTGACATCGAATTGGGCGGAGTTCTCTTCCGGAGTTTCTGCTTCGGCATAACCGCCTACACTGGTCCGTGATCCTCCACTGATCTGCGAAATACCTAAGTCAAGCACTTTTTCACGGGTCTTTTGCGATTCTCGTGTGGAAATAATCATGCCTGTGTAGGGTACGCTGATGCGAATAACGGCTACTATCTTTTGGAAGATCTCGTCAGAGATGGCATTTTCAAAGTCTTCGGCATTTATGTCATCGGCCGAGCAGATGCGGGGAACGCTTATCGTATGCGGTCCCACGCCATAAACGGCTTCCAAGTGTTCGGCATGCATCAGCAATCCTACAAAATCATAGCGGTATGTATTCAGGCCGAACAGGACTCCCATGCCTACATCATCGATTCCGCCTTGCATGGCACGGTCCATGGCCTCGGTATGATAGGCATAGTTGCTTTTAGGTCCGGTGGGATGCAGCTGTTCGTAATTCTCTTTATGATATGTCTCTTGAAAGAGGATATATGTACCGATACCTGCATCTTTCAGCTTGCGATAATTCTCTACCGTAGTGGCGGCAATGTTCACGTTTACCCGGCGGATAGCTCCGTTTTTATGATGGATACTGTAGATGGTACGGATTGATTCGAGTATATAATCGATTGAGTTACGCACAGGGTCTTCACCGGCTTCGAGTGCCAGGCGTTTGTGTCCCATATCTTGCAGGGCAATAACTTCCCGGCATATCTCTTCCTGAGTTAACTTTTTGCGGATGATGGTTTTATTTTTGAGATGATACGGGCAGTACACACAACCATTGACACAATAGTTGGATAAGTAAAGCGGAGCAAACATGACGATGCGGTTGCCATAGAATTTTTGCTTGATCTCTTTGGCAAGATGAAAAATCTCTTTAGTAAGATCTTCTTCAGCACATTCCAGCAATATGGCGGCTTCCCGGTGGGTGAGCCCCTTACAAAGGCGGGCTTTCTCTATTAAATTTCGGATAAGTTCCCGGTCATTCCGATGGGCGCGGGCATACTCCAGTGTTTCAATAATTTCCTGATGGTTAATAAAGTCGACAGCATCAGGTGAATCTACTTTATACATGTCTTTTGTTGATTAGTTGTTATAATCTCCCCGGCTGTAGTCGATGTGATATCCGACCGCTGTCAGTTGCTTTTCCAATAAGGCCAGTCCTTCGGCCGCTTCGGCACCGAAAGCTACTTTCTGGTCGTACAGGTTATATTTGTTTCTTACAATGATAGGCGACAGATTGGGCATGACCACATTGGCGCCGGCAAGAATACCCCGTATTCTGCCGTCCGGTGCCAGGCTTGCCAACGCAGTTGTCGAAGGGATCAGTGCCTTGGGATGCATCAGCCTGAAGATAGAGAGCAGTAACAAGGTCAGCTCTACACTGCCTGCTTTTTCGTCACAGAATGGGGTTCGCTGATGGGGGATAAAAGGTCCGATACCAATCATTTCCGGTTGGAAGTTTTCGATAAAACGTATATCCTCTATCAGAAATTCCACTCTTTGACGAGGAGTTCCCACCATGATGCCTGTCCCGGTCTGGAAACCGATTCGTTTGAGTTCCTGAAGGCATTTGATACGTCTTTCGTTGGACATTTCATAGGGGTGCAGACAGTAGTAATGCCCTCTGTTGAATGTTTCGTGGCGTAACAGATACCGATCGGCGCCTTTCATAAAATAGCGTTCGTAAGCTTTCGCCGGTTTTTCACCGATAGACAGCGTGATGGCACATTCGGGATATCGCCGGCGGATTTCCGCAATGATCTCCTCCATATCATTGTCCGACCGTTTCGGATCTTCGCCTCCCTGGAGAACGAATGAGCGGAATCCGAGTTTGTAGCCATGTTCGCAACAATCCCAAATCATCTCCTTACTGAGTCGGTAGCGATCGGCTCGCCAATTGTCTTTCCGGATACCGCAATAGTTGCAGTTATTCCGGCAATAATTACTTATTTCGATCAGTCCGCGTATGTAGACTCCCTGTCCGAAGTGTGCGGTCGCTACTTCCCGTGCCTGCTGATTGATGTATGCCAAGGCTTCATCATCATAGTGCGACAACAGGTGTGCGAACTCTTCGGAGGTGAGGGTGCGCTCCTCCCTTAATTTATCTATGAGTTTCTTCATATGATTCACGGCGTTTTATCAGTTCCTGGTTCAACTGCCGGCGTCCACCGATAGCGTCATTATGGGCACTGGGGCCGCTGATACATCCGCCTTCGCAGGCCATGACTTCAATGAACTGTCCTTGTGCTTTGCCTGTTTTGGCAGCAGCACGCAGCAAGCCTATGTTTTTCTTGTTCAGGTCCGAGACCTGGATGGCGGAGAATTTCTTAGCCTCTTCGCCTAAGTAGGCCTTAATAGCTCCCATCACACCACCTGCCTGAGCAAAACCGTGTGCCTCGCGTACCGAAGTATAGAGTACTGAGAATGGCTGTGTCTGTTCAAGTTGGATGTCCAGTCCCTCAAAGATCGAAGCCATTTCCTCAAAAGTAAGTATGTAGTCCACACATTCATCGCGGCGGGCTTCTTTACGTTTGGCCACACACGGGCCGATAAACACGATCTTTGCATCCGGGTGGCGTTCCTTGGCGATGCGGGCGGCATAATACATCGGGGATCCCGTAGAAGAAACATAAGGCTTCATTCCCGGTATGTGCTTGTTCACTAATTCGATGTAAGACGGGCAGCAAGAGGTTGTCATAAACGGCTGTCCTTCCTCCAGCTTTTCTTTCAGTTCTGCAGCTTCGTGACTTACGGTGTCCATAGCTCCCTGCGCCACTTCGACTACATCGGCAAATCCCATCTGGCGAAGCGCTCCGTATACTGCTTCGATGGATGTGTTGAATTGTCCGAGTATAGAGGGAGCAGGTATCGCTATCATCTTTTCACCGCTACGGATGCCTTCAAGGACATCAAAAGCCTGGGAAATCTCGAAAATGGCTCCGAAAGGACAAGCATTGAGGCACTTGCCACAGTAGATACATTTGCTTTCATCAATATGTTCGATACCGTTCTCGTCTTTGCTGATAGCTTTCACGGGACAGGCTTCTTCGCAAGGAACCGGAATGAATACGATGGCGTGGTACGGACAGCTTTGATGGCACTTCCCGCAACTGATACAAGCGTCGTGGTCAATCTTTGCCTGTCCGTTTTTTCGGAAACGGATGGCATCCTTGGGGCAGTTCATATAGCAACTGCGGGCTACACAACCACGGCAGAGGTTGGTCACCTCATAGTTAACCTGTACGCAAGATGAACAAGCTTCATCGATGACACAGAGTATATTTTCTTTCTGTTTGTTTTTACGTTCCAATGCCTGGCGTGCGTATTCCGAAAGTGGAGTGAGCTCGTCCGTTTCGTCTGTCATATCGAAACCCAACAACGGGAAAAGTTTATATTTGTATACAGCACGCTCTTTGTGGATACAGCAGCGTCCGAGCGGGCGTGAACGGCGAGGGCTCAGTTCAATGGGAAGTCTGTCAATTTCATTCGTTAATTTGTTCTCTTTCCAGAGATTTACCAATTTTGCCAGCAACTTGTGGCGCACAATCATTACGTTGTTGGTGAAAGCCATATTTGAGTATTTAGAATTAGGGTTACAAAGATACGGCTTGTAGGAGTATTCTGCAAGCGTGCATTAATATTTGTTTTTTATTCCTTAATTATTTAACGCTGAACCACTCTTTAAATTCAGCTACACGTGCTTTACTGACTAAAATCTTCTCTCCTGATACCGAATGACGAAGATTGATGGAAAGACGACTGTTGAACCAGAGGTCTATATCCTTGATGGCTTCCCGTGAAAGGAGATATTGGCGGTTGGCCCGGAAAAAGAGTGTCGGGTCCAGACATTCGGTCAATTCGTCGAGGGTTTGTGGGAATGAATATTCCGTCCCGTCTGTCAGAACAGCTTTCACCTGGCAATCTCTGATGTAGAACAACAGGATCATATCAACCGAAACGGGGAGCAGTTTATCGCCTTTTATCGGAATCAGGAAATGGGTTTTATAGCTTTCCTGCTTTTTTAACATACGCATCAGGTTCACAAGTTCGTTTGTTTCCGGACCGGTAGGTTTGGAATTGCCGGAACTGAACAGGGTCAGTTTTTCTAATGCCTGTTCTATATCCTGTCTTCCGATAGGTTTCAGTAAATAATCGATGCTGTTGACTTTGAAAGCCCGTAAGGCATATTCGTCATAGGCAGTAGTGAAAATGATGGGGCAGGTGATGTGGACGTGTTCAAAGATCTCAAATGCCGACCCATCTGCCAGGTGGATATCCATAAATACCAGATCGGGCATTGAATGATCGGTGAACCACTCGATGGTATCGGCGATACTGTCGAGTTCCGTTACGATTTCTATTTGCGGGCAGACTTCGCCGAGTAGTGAAGTCAGGTTTCGTACCGCTGCTTTTTCGTCTTCAATGATGATTGCTTTCATAGGTCTTTCCGGATGAGGGGTATACGAACGGTGAAGTTTCTGTCTTCTGTGATTTGTATTTCTTGTCGGAACAAGAGGCGATAGCGTTTGTCGAGATTGACCAGCCCAATGCCGGTACCGGTTGTAGCTGTCAGTTTAGACTGTATGGGATTGCTTACCAGGAGTCCTTCTTCCGAATCGGTCGCGATTGTGATGGTAAGAGGACGGCGGTTGCTGATTTCATTATGCTTTACGGCATTTTCAATCAGCATCTGTATGGACATGGGAGGAAGCAAATACTCTTCGGAATTATGAGTTATATTGATCTCGAATCGCAGATTATCTTCAAAACGCATTTTAAGGAGAAAGATGTAGGCTGACACAAAGTCCATTTCTTCACGTAGAGTGACGCATTGCGACTCGTTGCCTTGCAATGTGTATCGTAGTACGTGTGACAGTTCCTGGATGTAATCTTGTGCCCGGTCTTGATTTTCACGAACGAGCGAACGCAGCGTATTGAGCGAATTGAAAAGCATGTGTGGGTTCAGTTGGTTTTTCAGCACTTCGAACTGGTTGCGTATGTTTTCTGCCTTTAATTGTTCGTTTTCAACAATTACTTGTTGTTGGCGACGGATCAGGTAGATGATATAGCAACTGCTGGTCACCAGGCTAGACATAATGAAATCGCGTAATGGATGCAGGTAGTGGTGCACCATGGCATCTATAGCGGGAATATCAAATGTCTTGTGCAAATATACAAAGCATTGTCCCAGGAAATTGCTTAATATCCAGGTTAGTACAAAAGAGAGAATAATCTTTTGCCATGTGATTTTCATTGAGGTCTGATTGAAATGAAACAGTCGGGTGTTGACTGCAAACAGAATCAGCAATGACAAAAAGGTAAAGAGGATCTCGTTGGCTACATCAGCGAATTTCATTCCGGGAAAAAGGGTATGACTCTCAAATCCGTCAAAAAGAGAGACTGATTCGGGAAAATGGATAAGCACCGCCACTGCCAGTGAGATGATGAGGGTGGATAGGAGGTATTTATCGTTGTATATAGCTCGGATTCGTTTCATGGGGACAAAGATAAGACAATACACCGGATTATTTCTGTATTCTCGCCGTTACATACATGCCGGGACGAAACTGTTGGTTGACATCATCGATACGGGCATATACTTCGAGCGAACGGCTTACCTCATCCACCTTCTGACCGATGGAGACCAAGGTAGCTTTGAACACTGTTTTGCCCATACCGTTGACCCGAAACTGGACGGGACTACCTACTTTCATATCTGCCAGGTCTTTTTCATAAGTTGTCAGGCAAAGCAGGGGGGCTGATTTGTCGATGACCTCACAAAGTGCTTCACCCGGTTGGATGTATTTACCGATATTCATCGCTACATCGCTGATATAACCACTGATGGGAGCCTTTACCTGTAGCAAGGGCTGAATGCCGCTTTTCAGCAACTCTTCCGGGACGATGCCCAATAGGGTAAGCTGTGCTGCCGTAGCTTCCAGCTTGCTTTTCATTGACAGATAGTCTGCTTTGCTCTGTTGAAACTTCTTTTGTGAAGCGGCTTGTTCGGTCGAGAGAGTTTTTTGCCGTTCATATTCGGCCTGCAGATATTCTGCTTGGGCATGGCTGTCGAGATAGGTTTGTTGCAGTGCGATGAAGTCGGGATTCTCGAGTGTTGCCAGCAGGGCACCTTGCCGTACTTGTTGCCCTGGTAAGAGTGAGGTGTGTTTCACTACTCCTCCCATAGTGAGGGCCACCGTAGCTTGACGTTGGGGAGGCAATACAATGGTGCCGTTGAAAGATACTTGATTGGGCTTTGAAGTAGCCGATGTTATTCCGTCTACTTGGGTCGTAACAGTATCGGTCGGGATGTCGGCAATAGCAGGAGCCGGAACTATGGTTTCGGATGTCTGTTCAGGGTTTTTGCATGCCGCAAGAACCAATAAGAGGACCGGATAAAATATTTTTTTCATTTTTTTTTATGTTTCAATAGGTTATTGATAAAGTTCGTATTCTAAAGAAGCTATGTTGTATTGATATATAGTTTCGATATAGCCTTTGCGTATTTCACGGGCAGCACTGACCGACTGGATAAATTCCGCAATACCGGTTTCGCTGTGTTGTAATTGTAAGTTGGCTGTTTTGACCAGTTCGTCTGCCTCTTTGAGTGCCGACGAAGTATAGAACCGGAGACTTTCTTCGTAACGTCGCAAGGCAGCACTCAACTCTGTTATTTTATTGTTCAATTCTCGGATGTTGGCTTCGGCCTGTATTTGTGCTGCCGAAACTGCTAATTTCGCTTGTTTGATCCGACTTTTTTGTGGCAGGAAGTAGATCGGGAAGGATACACCCACCATCCAGGCATTTAGATTTTTCAGTGGCAAAATATCCTGGCGGCTGTATCCGATACTTAATTCCGGAAAGAAACGGCTGCGTTCTACATTCAAGATTGCCCGTGCTTCGGAAGCTTGGCTATTGAAGAATCCGAGATGGGCTTCGGAGGTACTTCTCTGCTCACAATCGGTGGGGAAGAGTGTCATTATCGTATCTTTCGGTGTAATCGGGTCATCTGCATAACAACTCCATTGAAAGCGGGCCAAAGCTACTTTTTTCTCTTCTAGTGCCTGGAAGAGTCGATTGTGTAAATCGGCTGCCAGTGTAGTCATCATGTTTTTCTCCAATAAGGTGATTTCTCCCTGTTCGTATCTCAACTCACCGATACGCCTTAATTCGGCAGCCATCCGGTCTTGGTCGTGATAGAGTGAAGACATCCCGGAGGCATACTGATAATAGGCCCATGCGCGCTTTACTTCTGCCGTAATCTCCTTTTCGACCATTTGGCGGTAGTAAGTGCTTGTTTGTACCTGTCGGTTGATAAGTACATTTTTGTAAAACGGCGTCAACAATGAACCCAGACTCTGTTCGAAAGCCATTTCCTTGTCTTTCTTATTTTCACCATTCAACTGTCCCCACGAATAGTTGAATGTGGTGGGAGTCGCTTCTACAATTTCTCCCCGTCCGGCTTGTGCCTGCCGGATGGCCGTTGTGGCTATCTTCAGTCTTGGGTGGTTTTGCTTGGCTATCTCTATCGCTTGTTCCAGGCTGACGGTTTGTGGGGCCTGTGCCGTGGCGGTGGCACTCAGCAGAAGTGCCGGTAGCAGGATGAACAGATGCAACCGTCTCTTAGGCTGTTTCCAACCGGCACTTGCCGCATTGACTATTTTATAAAAGACCGGAAGGATAATCAACGTTAATATAGTGGATAGAATCAATCCTCCGATTACAACTGTTGCCAGAGGGCGTTGTACTTCTGCTCCGGCAGATGTGGCGATGGCCATTGGTACGAAGCCCAGTGAGGCTACCAGTCCGGTGAGAAATACCGGACGTAGCAGGTGGGGTGTCCCTCTTTTTATAATCTGATTGGTGGTCATGGCATATTTATTTTGTTTTCTTAAATCGTTGAAGTGATTGATCATCAGGATTCCATTTAGTACCGCTACGCCAAACAAAGCGATGAATCCTACTCCTGCTGAGATACTGAACGGAAGTCCGCGTAACCAGAGTGCCAGAATGCCGCCTATCAGTGATAATGGTACTGTAGAGAATACCATCAGTGTATAGGTCACATTCTTGAAGGCGAAAAACAGAATCAGCAGAATCAGCATCAAGGCTACCGGTATTACAATGGTTAGTGTACGGATGGCATTCTGTAAATTTTCAAATTGTCCTCCGTATTCAAAGTAATATCCGGGTTGTAACTTGATATTCTTATCCAGTATCTGTTGTATTTCTGATACTACCTGCTGAATATCGGCATCACGTACGTTGACTCCGATTACGATGCGGCGTTTGGTGGCGTCGCGGTTAATCTGGAGCGGTCCGTTCACCAAGTCGATGCTTGCCACTTCGCTGACAGGAATCTGTATGCCTTCCGAAGTGCGTATGAAGAGCTTGTCGAGGTTGAGGTCCGCCACTTTTTCCTGATCAAGGCGTACTACTAAATCGAATCTTCTTTCATTTTCGAATACGACGCCACTTACTTCACCTGCATAGGCTGTGCGGATCATTGTATTCAATTCTTCGATATTAATGCCGTATCGGGCTATTTTTCCGCGGTTGTATTTCACTACCAGTTGGGGCAGTCCCATAGTCTGTTCGACAATGACATCGGAAGCCCCGGAAACTTGTTCGACGAAGCGGGCGGCTTCTTTCGCCTTTGCGTAAAGTTCGTGAGTATCCTCACCATATAACTTGACAGCTATATCGGCTTTGGCTCCGGTCATCAGTTCATTGAAACGTAACTGAATGGGTTGTGAGAAGTTGAACTCTGCACGATTTTCCAGGGGCTGGAGGGCTTCTTTCATTTTTTTTACCATTTCCGCCCGGCTCGATGCAGAGGTCCACTCTTTAAAGGGTTTCATCACAATCATTACATCGGCATCTTCTACTGCCATTGGATCGGTGGGTACCTCGGCTGTACCTATCTTGGCGACGACATGTTTGATTTCCGGGAACCGGTCCATCAATAATTTTTCGGCCTGATTGGAAACTTCGATGCTCTCCGAAAGTGAGCTGCCGGCCGGTAATGTCATTTGCATGGCAAAGTCCCCTTCGTCCAAAGTAGGGATAAATTCAGCTCCCAGTCGTCCGAAAAGCAGAAAAGAACCAATTAAAGCAGCGAAGGCCACGGTAACTGTTTGCCATTTGAAGCGGAGGCAGAAATGCAGACACCGTTGATATATGACATTGAGTTTTTCAAAGAAACGGTCCGCAAATGTAGGTTTTACCATAATGGTGTGTTTTAAAAAAAGAGAAGCCATCATGGGTACATAAGTCAGGGAGAGAAGCAGTGCCCCGATAATGCAGAATACCAATGTCTTTGCCATCGGAGTGAAATATTTTCCTTCGATTCCGCTCAGTGTCAGTATAGGGAAGAATACGATCAGGATGATGAATACGGCGAATGTAGCCGAACGTACTACACCCGAAGCACCTTTCTCCACTTCTTCGTCCATTTCGGTTCCCGATAGAGTGCGTCCTTTCAGTTTATTGTTGTATAGGTGGGCAAGTATGCCTTCTACTATCACGATGGAACCGTCTACTACGATACCGAAATCAATAGCGCCGAGGCTCATCAGGTTGGCTGTCACTCCGAAAATACGCATAAGGATGAATGCGAACAGCATAGCCAGCGGAATGACTGAAGCTACGATAAGTCCGGCACGTATGTTGCCCAAAAAGATGATAAGTACCACAAATACGATAATAGCTCCTTCAATCAGGTTGTGCACTACGGTAGAGATATTCCGGTTTACCAGTTCCGAGCGGTTCAGATACGGCTCTATGCTTACTCCTTCGGGTAATAGTTTCTGTATCTTTTCTACCCGTTTTTCCAGCTCTTGTGTGACTACATTGGCATTGGCCCCTTTCAACATCATGGCGATACCTCCCACACATTCGCCTTTTCCGTCTTTGGTCATTGCTCCAAAACGTTTGGGTGCTCCAAAACGGACAATGCCCACATCGCTGATGTGTACCGGGATGCCGTTGCGGTTGGCAACCACAATCTGCTCGATATCTTTAGTGCGGCTGATCATGCCCTCCGAACGGATGTAATAAGCGTTTTTGGCTTTTTCGATGTAGCTTCCTCCGGTGTTCTGGTTGTTTTTACTCAGCGCCTCGAATACTTCACCGATGGTGATGTTCAATGAAAAAAGGGCATCCGGGTCAACGGCTACTTCATATTGCTTCAGATAGCCGCCAAAACTGTTGATTTCTACAATACCCGATATACCGGATAACTGACGTTTCACCATCCAGTCTTGAATGGTGCGTAGTTCCATGGCGTCATATTTATCTTCGTAGCCGGGTTCTACTTTCAGGATGTACTGATAGATTTCTCCCAATCCGGTAGTGATGGGCATCATTTCCGGCATGCCCAGCTCCGGTGGAATTTCTCCGGCTACCGATTGAATCTGTTCGTTAATTAACTGTCGGGCATCGAGGGTCGGTACGCTTTCTTTAAATACGACTGTTACCACCGACAATCCGAAGCGACTTACCGAACGAATATCTTCCACGTTCATGATATTGCTCATGGCAATTTCGATGGGCATCGTGATTAATTGTTCTACTTCCTGAGGGGCAAGTGTGGGAGAGACTGTTACGATCTGTACCTGATTGTTGGTGATATCCGGTACGGCATCGATCGGCAGAGTCAACATTGCATATATGCCTCCGATAAGAAGGAAGAGTGTAGTAAGTCCTACAAATAATTTCTTTTTTATGGAAAAACGTACAATGGCTTTAAACATAGTCTTTAAGTGTTTGAATGTCGGTACAAAGGTAAGTTGCTGGGATATTTATTGTTAACAGAAAACTGTGAGTTGGAAAGATTGACTGGTGAAATGTCAAAATGTGGAGATGAAGTGAATTGGAATAGCTGAAAAAAAACTATCTTTGCATATCAACAACACATCACAAAGATAAGATTATGAAGAAAAAAGTACTTTCCTTGCTGGTATTCCTTCCGGCATTTACGACAGTGATGGCCCAGCAGACGGCAGAAGTGCCGGATGTATGTGCATTTGTCAACCCGATCATCGGAACCAATGGTATGGGGCATACATTTCCCGGTGCTTGTGCTCCGTTCGGACTTGTACAGTTAAGTCCGGATACAGATACGATTCCTCACAACATAGATGGAACTTATCAAAAAAATGCGTATGAATATTGTGCCGGATATCAGTATCATGATCCGACAATTGTGGGATTCAGCCATACCCATCTGAGTGGTACGGGACATTCGGATCTGGGTGATATTTTGATTATGCCCGCCACAGGTCAACTGAAGTTGAATCCCGGAAGAGCCGGTACTCCTGACGAGGGATACCGCTCCCGTTTCAGTCATGACACAGAGGTTGCTCGTCCGGGGTATTATGAAGTGGAGCTTGCTGATTATGGCATAAAGGCACAACTGACAGCTACTCAACGGGTAGGAATACATAAATATACTTTTCCCGATAATGCGGACGGGCACATCATTCTTGACCTGATACACGGAATCTACAACTATGATGGAAAAACTCTATGGGCTAATTTACGTGTGGAAAATGACACATTACTGACGGGCTATCGTATAACGAACGGATGGGCACGTACCAATTACACATATTTTGCCATCTCTTTGTCTCAGCCCATCAAGGATTATGGGTATACGGATAAAGGGAAAGCTCTGTATAAAGGCTTTTGGCGGCGGTTTAATACCGACCGTAATTTCCCGGAAATGACCGGTCGGAAGCTGGTGGCTTACTTTAATTTCGATACCCGGCAGAATCCGGAGCTAGTGATAAAAGTCGCTCTTTCGGCTGTGAGCACAGAAGGTGCAGTAAAGAATTTACAGGCAGAGGCTGCCGGAAAAACTTTCAATCAATTGGTTGCCGAGGCAAATTCTGCATGGAATCGTGAGTTGGATGTACTCGAAGCCAAAGGAACTCCCGATCAGTTGGCCATGTTTTATACTTCATTGTATCATACCATGATTAACCCGTCCGTTTATATGGATGTAGACGGTCGGTATCGTGGACTCGATCATAATATCCATACTTCCGAAGGATTTACCAATTATACTATCTTCTCATTATGGGATACATATCGTGCGGAGCACCCTTTCTTGAACTTGCTAAAACCCCGGCAGAATACGGACATGGTGCAGTCTATGATCCGTCATCAGCAGCAAAGTGTACATGGCATGTTGCCGGTTTGGAGCCTGATGGGCAATGAAGGCTGGTGTATGAGCGGTTATCATGCAGTGTCTGCTTTGGCTGATGCGGTTGCCAAAGGAGCGGATATATCTGTCGGGGAGGCTTTGATGGCAATGGATCATACAGCTAATGTTCCTTATTATGAAGGAGTTGAAGCTTATAAAAGATTGGGTTATGTACCTTTCGATCAAAGTGGGACGGCTGCTTCCACTACATTGGAATATGCCTATGACGATTGGACTATTTACCGGACGGCTCTGTTGGCGGGAGATGACCAGTTGGCCGATCTTTATAAGAAAAGGGCGAATAATTACCGGAATGTTTTCGACACTTCGGTTGGTTTTGCCCGTCCCCGTTATAGCAACGGAGAGTTCAGGAAGGAATTTGATGCAATGCAGACTTACGGGGAAGGATTTATAGAGGGAAATTCATGGAATTTCTCTTTCCACGTGCCTCATGATGTGGCCGGATTGATTCGTTTGATGGGAGGTGAGAAGAAGTTTGTCAGTCGGTTGGATACACTGTTCTCAATGGCACTTCCCCGCAAATATTACGAAAAGAATGAAGATATTGCTGAAGTAAGTTTGGTGGGAGGGTATGTACATGGCAATGAGCCCAGTCATCACATTCCGTATCTGTATGCCTGGACTTCCCAACCCTGGAAGACGCAATACTGGCTGCGGACGGTCATGAACCGGATGTATAAAAATGATATTGACGGCCTGGGCGGCAATGATGATTGCGGCCAGATGTCTGCCTGGTATCTGTTTACGGCAATGGGATTTTATCCGGTTTGCCCGGGTACTGACCAATATGTATTGGGAGCACCTTATCTGCCGTATATCCGTATGAATCTGCCCAATGGCCGCACTTTCGAAATAAAAGCGCCAAAGGTGAGCGATCGTAATTGCTATGTCCGGCAGGTGAAGCTGAACGGAAAGGTTTACGATAAGATGTATATTACTCATGCCGACCTTTTGGCGGGAGGAACACTTGAGTTTGATATGGCTGCTTCTCCGAATAAAAAGAGGGGGCTTGCCAAAGAAGCTAAACCTTATTCCATGTCTGAAGAGTAGGCTGCTTTCAAACATTCTGCCGGGGCTGCTTGTTAATTATTTGATAAACCAAATAATAAGATATGAAAGCATTTTTTTCTTTCGTAGCAGCCTTGGTACTTTCATTGTCGATGGCTGCTCAGAATAAATCATTCTATGACTTCACAGTGAAGACCATAGATGGCAAAGAGTATCCACTGTCAGGTCTGAAAGGTAAGAAGGTGCTGGTAGTGAATGTCGCCTCCAAGTGTGGACTGACTCCGCAATATGCAGAGTTGCAGGAGTTGTATGATCAGTATAAAGATCAGAATTTTGTGATTATCGGCTTTCCTGCCAATAACTTCATGGGACAAGAGCCGGGGACAAACGAAGAGATCGCCAAATTTTGTTCGGTGAACTATGATGTTACCTTCCCGATAATGGCCAAGATATCGGTAAAGGGTAAAGATATGGCTCCGCTTTACCACTGGTTGACAGAGAAGAAGCTGAACGGAAAGCAAGATGCGCCGGTACAGTGGAATTTTCAGAAGTTTATGATTGATGAGAATGGAAATTGGGTTGGTTTTGTAGCTCCCAAAGAGAGTCCTTTTTCAGAGACGATAATCAGTTGGATAGAAAAAAAGTAATTTAAGGTGTTAAAACTCACCACAGAAGATACAGAGTAACACAGTGGCAATTTTAAATTGTTGATTATTAACAAAAAAAGACTCTGTGTTACTCTGTGTTCCGTGGTGAAAAGTGTCTCTACACAGCCTCTTTGGGGGAAGTAGAAGAGAAAATCTCTACTTTATCTATTTCACTTTCAAAGTTCGGTGTGAAGACACCCTTTCCTAAATTCGTTTTGATTTCTTCATAGCTCCAGAAACGTCCGCCATCTAATTCATCGCTGGGATGTATTTCTCCGTCGTACACCGTTTTATGCACAAAGACTAATTCCCGTTCACGGGCAGACTCAAAGACATAGCTTGTCAGGAGTTCCGGTGTGAAGTCTGTGATACCCAGCTCTTCGGCGACCTCTCTCTTTAAAGCTATTTCTACACTCTCTCCCAGATCGATGTGTCCGCCTACGGAAGTATCCCATTTGCCCGGCTGTATATCTTTCCATTCAGGGCGCTTCTGCAAGTAAAGTTCACCTTTTGAGTTGAATACGTGCAGATGGACAACCGGATGCAATAGCTTGCTTCCGCTATGACATTCGCCGCGTGTAGCAGCTCCTGTAATAGTTCCCTGTTCGTCTACGATGGGGAACATTTCCTGATTATTATCGCTTTGCATGTTTTAAGGTATTAATAAAGATGAATCTCCATAACTCAGAAAGCGGAAATCGTGTCCGAGTGCATAATCATAAATGGTATGCCAGTTGCCTTTCACAAATGCCGAAACCAATAATAGCAGAGTGCTCTGTGGCTGATGAAAATTGGTAACCATTGCCTTGACTATCTTATAGTCATATCCCGGAGCAATAATGATCTGTGTACTGGTATGCAGTGCCTCCATTCCATGTCGGTCGAGATAACCTAATATTTTCTGTAAGGCTACTACGGGGCGAACATCACATTCCGTTTCGTAAGGTTGCCACTGCTTTACGTGCAATTGCTCTTCTGTAGCTTCCGGATTGTTAGCCAGTGTTACGCCGATGTGGTAGAGGCTTTCAAGGGTACGCACAGAAGTTGTTCCTACGGCAATGGCACAAGCGTCGTGGTCTATCAGCTTTTTGATAATACTGCGTGATACGGATATATATTCCGTATGCATTTCGTGCCCCTCTATCTCTTCACTTTTTACCGGTTTAAAAGTACCGGCGCCAACATGGAGAGTCAGTTCCTCGAGGTCGATCCCTTTTTCGGTCAGGGCATCCAGTACACGAGGGGTGAAATGTAAACCTGCCGTAGGAGCGGCCACCGAGCCTTTTATTTTTGAATAGACTGTCTGATAGGTCTCCTTATCACTTTCTTCCGTATCCCGGTTGAGGTAGGGAGGGATAGGTAGCTCACCGAACACTTCGAGAATATCGGCAAATGTTACTTCCGGATTGTCCCACCGGAAATCGATCCAATGACTGGTGCCACGACATTCACCGCGGGTGGCGGTCAACGTGATCGGGAATCCTTTTACAGTCATTTCACGACATAGCGGACCGTCTTTCCACTTTTTCAGATTGCCGACCATGCAAAGCCAGGCGGCATGTTCCGTTTGCTGAAAGTTGAGTACGTAGTCATTGGGTTGAATGGGCTCCAGGCAAAATACCTCGATGAGTGCTCCTGTCTCTTTGCGGAAATGGAGCCGTGCCTGAATCACTTTGGTGTTGTTGAATATCATCAGGCTTCCGGCTGGCAAATATTCCGGTAGAGAGGTAAATACATCTTCGCTGACCTCGCCATGACGATAAATGAGTAACTTAGACTGGTCGCGCACAGGCAACGGGAATTTAGCGATGCGTTCATCCGGCAATGGATAATTGTATTCGCTAATACGGATATGTTTCGGGTTTTCTTTCATCATTTCTTTCTTTGCGACGACAAAAGTAGTTATATTTGCCTTAATTTGTAGATTGTAAATGGTAAATTGTAAACAGAACAATGAAAATAGGTGATAAAGTGCGCTTCCTCAGTGAGGTGGGCGGAGGAATCGTAAAAGGATTCCGGGGAAAAGATATTGTATTGGTGGAAGATGCTGATGGATTTGATATCCCGATGCAGATACGCGAGTGTGTGGTGATCGATACGGATGATTATAATATGACCCGGAAGGCTGCTCCTGCGCCAAAGAAACCCGAAGAACCCGTCAAACCGGTAAAGCCTGAGATTCCGGTAGTTCGTTCGGCCGAAGTGCGGGGTGGTGATGTTTTAAATGTTTTTCTGGCTTATGTGCCCGAAGACGTGAAAGCTATCAGCAGTACTTCGTTTGAGGCTTATTTGGTAAATGACAGCAATTATTATTTGTATTATACGTATCAGAGTGCCGAAGGAAAGGCCTGGAAAACCCGTTCGCATGGACTGGTGGAACCCAATACGAAGCTTTTGCTGGAAGAGTTTACTAAGGATATGCTGAATGAAATGGAGCATGTGGCCGTTCAGTTCATTGCTTTTAAAGATGGACGGACAGCGCCTTTGAAACCTGCAGTTTGTGTGGAGTTGCGTATCGATACGGTGAAGTTCTATAAACTGCATACATTCCGTGAGTCGGACTTCTTTGAACAGCCGGCTTTGGTTTATGATATTGTGAAAGACGATGTTCCTACCCGTCAGGTATTTGTTTCGGCTGAGGAACTGCAGTCTGTATTGATCCAGAAGAAGGAAGTGGATAAGCCTAAGTCACAACCGATTGTGAAACGTGGCGGAAAGAATGAAATTCTTGAGATAGACTTGCACATCAACGAATTGCTGGATGACACACGTGGCATGGGGAATGCCGAGATACTGAATTATCAGTTGGATAAATTCCGTGAAGTGATGGAGAAGTACAAAACCAAACGTGAACAAAAAATAGTTTTCATTCATGGCAAAGGTGACGGAGTGCTTCGTAAAGCATTGATTGATGAATTAAAGCGAAAATATAGTAATTGCCGCTATCAGGATGCTTCATTTCAGGAATATGGCTTCGGAGCAACCATGGTGACCATTAAATGATGCTTCTATGCCTGTTTTTGAAATAGATAATCTTTAAAATTATACATCGATGTATTATACGTTGATGTATAATTTGTGTCTTTGTTCTCCTGTAGTGCGGAAATATGAATTGGGAAGCGCGCAAACCATCACCCGCAACAAACGCATGCTGACCGAGCGTGATTTTATTGAGAAGGAGGGGGAACTGTATGTGCTTTCTGATCCTGTATTCGAACTTTGGTTTAAGAGGGAGTATTGTTGAGCTAATTACAAGGGAATGTGTCAAGACTCGTATTCACCACAGATTACGCAGATAAATATTATTGGTTATTAGTAGATTAAAAATTATTTTGTGTGAATCTGTGTAATCTGTGGTGAGTTATGAAACACCCTTTTATTTCATAAGAATTTCAAAAATTCTCCTCCATTCATCTCCTGTCAGGTTTGATTTTTTTTCTTAAAGAAGAATAGGAGAAATTTTCTTCCATTCCCTCATAAACTCAGAGAATCTCAGAGTTGGAACATTGGGGATATTATTATTGTTATTATTTGCCATGATCATTCGTCTTTATTATCAGGGTTGATATCAAACGGCAACATACTGTCGCCATTATTAAAACGGTCGAAATCAGAGCTAAACAAGCGGTCTTGGATGATGCGGTACTTTTCAAATTCGTACTCGGCAAACTCTTTGGCGTATTCAGCTGTAACCTTTCCTGTGTTAGGCAGGATGGAGTCTCCACCAGCTTCGAGGATGATGTCGATACGCTTTGTCCAATCTTCCATTGTCATAGGCATGTGACGCTTCGCCATACGCTCGGCTATATCAAGTATACCATTGACCAAATGTCCCATGTCTTCCAGTTCTACACCTTTAAGGTAGTTTTTGGCGACGCTTACGTCAGTCTTCACGATTTTACCGTTGGGTGCTTTCTCCCATGTCGTCAGTCCCATGTGCTCTTTATTGGCATCTGCTCGATTTACTATGAGCTCAGCAGCAGTTTGACCGTGCACGGCATAGTGCATCTTGTTTTGAACCTTCTTGAAGAACAGGCGTGTGGTGGGTGCGTCACGACTGTAGTCAATGGCTGTGGCATAAATATCGGTGAGTTTCTGATAGAAACGGCGTTCACTCAGGCGAATCTCACGGATTTCAGCCAGCAGGTGCTCGAAGTAGTCTTCACCGATAAAGGATCCGTTCTCCATTCGCTTCTTGTCTATCACGTAGCCACGAATCGAGAATTGACGAATGATGGAAGTACACCATTGGCGAAACTGCGTGGCGCGGATGCTATTCACACGATAACCTACAGAAATAATGGCATCAAGATTGTAAAACCGAGTCTTACGAGTCACCTGACGTTCGCCTTCTGTTTGAACTACCGAGAAAAACTCGGTAGTTGCTTCCTTTTGTAACTCTTCGCTGGTATAGATGTTCTTCAAATGCAGTCCGATGTTATCAGACGAGCAGTCGAACAGCGTTGCCATAGCCTTCTGAGTACACCAGATGGTCTCATTCTGATACATCACCTGTATGCCATCTTCCTTCCCTTCTATCGCAAAGATAAGGAACTCAGCCGTGCTGTTTCGTATTTCAAATTGCTTTGTCATCACTCACTATTTATTCGATCAATCCTAATTCTTTCAGATAACCTTCAATCAGGCCATTTTCAAGAGCCGCTTCACTTTCCATTGTTATATTTTCAAGTCCTTTGTTCTTCACTATTAACTGCTCAATCAAATCTGATTTGAGTCTTTGATAATCTTGATTCCCAATGCCTGTTCTGTTTTTGTAAGGGTTTCACTCATAAACCATCTGATGGTTATCGGTTTGTATGCTACAAAAGTAATACATATTATAGAAAATCCACAACCAAACGATTGTAGTCTTCGCTCAATCCCTAATTATTTTATTTGGAGACTCCTTTTCTGATGAAAATTTCTGCTTAATCCTTTCATTGAATACAATTTTCAGACCTCAGATAGAAGATTTGTATCTCGATTGTATTATGCTTTACAAATCCCATTGAAACACAGCAGATAAATGAATTATTGTACAAATTCCATATAAGTCATTTGACAGTTAACATTGTTAATGTCATTTCCCGATTGTCTTATTCTTGTGCGCAAATAACAAGCCTTTTGCATTTAAAACACTTGTTATTTGCATCCAAAGAATAAACTTTAACTTTTTGTTAAAACAAAGCTTTTACTGACAGATGTTTTGAACTTGGAATGGTTTGTATTTCAGATTGTTAAGTTTGATCTTTACTTCTTAGGCTCACTGAAGGTCTCTGCAGGCTGGAACCGATATACTTGCTTTTTAGTCAACTATACACGGGGTATTTGCACTATCCGTTTATTTCCTTTTTGCCCTGTTCAGTGCCGCTATCAGATACCTTCCTTTTGCCCCTATGTCACTCCAGCAAGTGTTGGCAATCAGCCGCCACACCGTCGTTCCCTTTCTGCCATAGTCCGATAGCCTGAGAATGGCGTTTACTTCGCCCACCTCGTTAATTCCCAATCTTTGGAGCGTATCCGTCAGCCCCGGATAATTGTGCGTCATCGTATTGAAAGCGTATCCCGGTATCGGGAGAGAAGCAGAATCCTCCTTCCTTTCTTCCTCCTTCCCCTCGGGGGGAGCTGAGGGGGGGAATTCTTTATTTTCCTTTGCTCTACTTTTCTTTACTTTACTTTGTCCGGAATTGCATGCATTTTTTGCGTTAACGGCTACATCGTGTACTACATTTCCCGGGCTAACGGCTACATCTCTTGTGCCGACAGCTACTTTTCCTTCTTTAAGCGGCTTGGGTTGTTCAATTTCCTGTTGTGTGGATGCATTGTCGGGCTTGCTGCTTTCCTTTTCCGTTTTCACCATCAGGTCGGGGAGTTTCGACAGCTCTTTCTTTCTCCGCTTTGTTGCCTCCATCCATACCTTCTGTATGTTTTCCGAGGTTAGTATTCCGTTTTCCTGACAACTGCTTCTGTCCAGTATTCCTTTGATAAAGAGAATTACGATAATTCCCTGTACCTCCCCAGTTTGCACTTCCCTTTCTACTTTGTAGGCAAAGATCAGGCACTGCTCCTCATCCCAAAGTATGTAGTATCTCTCCTTGTATATTTTACAAAGCAGCTTCAGTACGATTGCCGGGCCCTTTATTCCGTATTTTGCCTCTATCACTTCCATTGCGTTCTCTTCCATAAAGTTCTCCACCTGGAATGTCGTTCATCGCTGTTCATCTACATTCCAATAGACTACAGGACCTTCTATTTTATGGGATCGTATTTCTTGTGGAATTCCGCTTCATAGTAAATCAGTGTCGCTTTCACCAGCCTGAAGTTTCCGTTCTGCTTCTGATAAGGTCAGAATTTTAAACCTCATAATAAAAAACATTTATTATGTAAGACAATCGCTTTTTATTAACTTGATTCTGTTGTAATAAAACAATAGAATCGATTATGAACAATAAAGCTAATAATGCCTAAATCTATTGCCGCATTTTTTACACTTATAATTAACATTATAATGATTAATAATTGGCATTAAAATAAAACCTAGCGCAACCATCATTAAAGCTATTTTATTTATTAAGGAAGACCTGAGTCCAAAATCTTCAGGCAAAGCAATATAAATACCAGGAGTAAGTATAAGGAACAGGCAAAGGAAAATTAAATAAGTAATATATTTGTGATTACCAGTAATGGGTTTTACATTTTCACTTCCACATTTTGGACAGAATGTACTGATGGTATTAAAATCTTTAAGAATAGGGGAAACTATAGATAAAGCCTTTTCATAATCCTTAGCAAATACATATATAGCAATACCAGTTACGGCGCCATATGCACCAACCCTAGGATCCTGACTCTCGTCATGCTGTCGTAATGCAATATTATGCTTGTTGAGCAAATTCACAATTTTGTAAGCGCGAATACTATTTTCGCACTTTAATAATAATTTTTCATCCATGTTTCTATTGGTAGCATTCTCATGTAAACCAATTTTGTTTAATTGTTTAGATTCTAACTGTGCCATTGTTCATATTATATTTAAAGATTGAAGGAACATTTTTCTAATATAGTCAAAATAAATTTGATCGTAAATATATGTTGATACATTTTGCGTAATTTAACACTTTAGTCTATCTTACGAAAAAATCAGATTACAAAAAGAATATTAATTTTTATAGTTCATATTCCAATTATTACTTAGATTTTGTTTTAAAATATATTATTCTGTAAATAAAATTTAAAGTTGTAGACAAGGACTAATACTCGTTCTGATTTTAGCAAAACGATCTTTCTGAATACCGTTTTTTATCTATTGTCTTTTTCATGCTAAGATGAATCTCCTCTACCAACAGGAAAGGCGGATCAATAAGTTTGAGAATAGGCTTTTCTTTCTTTTTATGCTTCTTGTATTTTTTCTTTTGTATTACACCTCTTCGAGTTCCATCTTTACTAGGAAGAAATTTCTTCTGCAGCAAACAGGCATCATTTATTAGATTAAGCTGAAGATTTTTCTCGCTCTTTCTGAGCAAATAAAAGAATTAATCCAATGGTGTAGCCTTACTAGGAAGTACATCACTTACCAATAGTGTAACAGTATCAATGCAACACCGTAGTTATGAGAAAATATTATAAAATTTTACAATTCACTCATAATCAAATTGTTGAAAATCGTTTGATTTTTTGTCTCTTTAGGTATCTCGTGCGACAAGAAGTCGTATAAGTAATAATTCAGCATTGCGTCTGAATCTATCGTTCCGTCAATAGTAGCCTAAATTGCCGGACCTAATCCTCCGGGAAATTTAGGAGCGATGATTCATGGGATTAGAAATGGTAAGTACTTAAGTATTGCTGGGGGAGAAGCTCGGAAAAGCGTTTTGATGGTTCAGGATATAGCTAATCTTGTTCCTCTATTGATTGAAAAGGGAGGGATATATAATGTTTGTGACAGTTACCAGCTGAGTTTTCGTGAATTAGAGATAGTGATATGTAAGCAATTGAATAAAAAAAGACCAATATCTATTCCTTATTGTTTGCTAAAAGTATGGCCGTTTTTGGTGATTGTCTTGGGGAAAATGCCCCAATAAACAGTTTAAAACTTCGTAAGATCACGTACTCTTTGACTTTTAGTAATGAAAAGGCTATGCGTGAACTTGGGTGGAAACCTATGAATGTTTTGGAGAATTTTCAGATAGAATAAGGAGGTATTGTGAGTGGATTTTTGGGGGATTATAGGACTCCTAATAGGGGGTATTTCTTTTGCCTTTTTAGGACTTCAACTTTGGTTTTATTTCATTAAAAAGAACGAATAGTTTATGTGTTATCTGCTAATCTTAGTTCTGCTATTCCTGGCAGAACTTTTTTATTTCCGTATTGCTGATAAATGTAATATTATTGACAAACCAAATGAGCGGAGTTCGCATACTCGGATTACTTTGAGAGGTGGAGGAATCATCTTCTATTTGGGTGCATTGACTTTTTTCCTGACGAATCAGTTTGAATATCCTTGGTTTATATTGGCTTTGACCTTGATCACTTTTATCAGTTTTATAGATGATATCCGTTCTACTTCGCATGGTTTGCGTTTAGTCTTCCATTTTACGGTAATGGCCCTGATGTTCTATCAATGGGGGTTGTTCAGCTTGCCTTGGTGGACGTTGCTTGTCGCTCTGATCGTCTGTACGGGGATTATCAATGCCTATAACTTTATGGATGGCATTAACGGCATTACCGGCGGGTATTCATTGGTTATCCTGGTTTCTTTGGCATATGTGAATGCAGAAGTGATCTCCTTCACAGAACAGAGTTTTATTTATACGATGATTTGTTCTGTGTTGGTGTTTGACTTTTTTAATTTCCGTAAGAGAGCGAAATGCTTTGCCGGTGATGTAGGTTCGGTCAGTATAGCTTTTGTAGTCCTGTTCCTGATCGGGAGTTTGATTCTTCAAACGAAAGATTTCAGCTGGCTTGTATTGCTTGTTGTGTACGGAGTGGATAGTGTGTTGACGATCGTACACCGGTTGTTGCTACATGAAAATATTGGTTTGCCTCACCGGAAACATTTGTATCAGATCATGGTTAATGAATTGAGAATACCGCACGTGGTGGTATCGTTGGTGTATATGATTGTGCAAATTGTGATTATCATCGGGTATTTATATTGCCGGGGTTATGGTGATTGGTATTTATTGGGCTGTATCCTTTTGCTGAGTGGAATATATATTGGTCTTATGCGCAAATATTTTCACTTGCATCTTTTACCTAAAAGATAATTATTATATTTGCAATAATTATAAATATGATAATTTTGTTATGGCTGTTATTAATCCTTTTGTAGTTGGAGGATACGTTTCTCCTCGTTATTTTTGTGATAGAGTTGCTGAAACAGAAAACTTGATCCGTAACTTGATAAATGGGAGAAATGTGGCTCTTGTTTCAACTCGCCGAATGGGAAAAACGGGATTGATAAGGCATTGTTTTTATCAGCCTTTGATTAAAGAAGGCTATTATACTTTCTTTATTGATATATATGCGACTTCAAGTTTGAAAGAGTTTGTTTTTGCTTTGGGTAAAGGGATTTTTGAGAAGTTAAAGCCCCAGGGGAATAAATTCATAGATCGTTTCTTTTCTATAATTACCTCTTTAAGGATTGGATTTAAATTAGATAGTATTACAGGAGAACCGATTTTAGAACTTGGTTTGGGAGATATTCATGCTCCTGAAACTACTCTAGAAGAAATCTTTATCTATCTGGAGCAGGCAGACAAGCCTTGTATTGTAGCAATAGATGAATTTCAGCAAATCAGTTCATATCCGGAGAAAAATCTGGAAGCTATTTTAAGGACTAAAGTTCAGCATTGCAGTAACTCTAATTTTGTTTTTGCAGGAAGTCAGAGGCATATAATGATGAATATATTCAACAGTCCTTCCAGGCCATTTTATCAAAGCGTGAGTATGATGCACTTAGGAGCAATTCCTTTGGAGGTATATAAACCTTTTGTGAAGGGATTGTTTGAGGAGAATGGTAAGAAAGTGACAGATCAATTGGTAGAGAATGTATATACCCTGTTTGATGGGCACACTTGGTATGTGCAGTTAATGTTGAATGAACTTTTTATTTTGACAGACAAAAAGGGTATCTGTGATGTACCTATGATAAATCTGGCACTAAACAATATAATTGCTACACAAGACTTTACTTTTCAAGAAATATTTTCTCGTCTTCCGGAAAAGCAAAAAGAGATAATGATTGCCATTGCCAAGGAGCAGAAAGCAAAAGGGGTTACTTCTGCTGCATTTATTAAAAAATATCGGTTGACTTCTGCCAGTTCGGTGCAGTCGGGGTTGAAGGGTTTACTGGAAAAAGACATGTTGACTCAGGAGTCTGGAGGGTATCAGGTGTATGATAGACTTTTCAATATCTGGCTTAGGAGGAATTACTGATTTAACCGGAAACATCAGTGTTAACCATCTTTGTCAGTGATTGGCATAAAAATAAAAGACCGATGTCAGTTCATTCGACGACACCGGTCTTTTCTCCTTTTATTCATCAATCAAGTTCCTACTTTACTTCGATGCCTTTGTTCTTCAAAGTCATGTTCAATATTGTAGTATACTTAGTGTACTGAGCATCTGTCAACGTCTTTTTCATCAATTTCAGATTGCCGTAAACAGCGTTACGAACCATGGTATCCTTGTTCTTTTTCGCAGTGGTGGCTCTTCCCATCTGTTCGTCAAAATAGTTGCAAATGTTGGCTACTTCTTCTGCCTGTACAGAAGATAAATTCAGGTATTTACCCAATTTATTCACATTGATGTTACCTTCCCATTTTGCAACTGTAGGTTGATTGCCTGCTGCAAATGTAGTAGCAACAAGGCATAGCGCTGCCACTAATGTTAATCCTAATCTTTTCATAATACCTACTTTTTTAATTGTTATTCCTGAAAACTAATCTTTGTCCTTATCCTTGTCATAAGGACCCTAATACCTATTAAAAACAATTGCTAAGCGCTTAGCTTTTTCTTTTTACCTATGCAAATATACAAATATGTTATTCAACATAAAAGCGCAAAGAAAGAAAAGTGGGCAGAATGATATCATTTCTTGATGTATATCAAAAATATGCTGTAAAAAAGATGGGATATTAGAGAAAACTGAAATCCTTTTGTAATATGATGCCTATATGGAGCAGAATAATGTCACCAGAAACGGTACGCTAAAGTCTACAATGAATCCATGGAAAATGGAGACGATGACAAATTCCTGTCCGGAACAACGGGTGATAATGGGAAGAGTTGTGTCCATGGTGGTGGCTCCTCCGACTGAAATGGGGGCCAGTTTTCCGAAGAACTTTACCAATAGGGGGGCACAAAGCAAAGCGATGATTTCGCGCATGATGTTTGAAAGTAATGCGATGGTACCCAATTCGGCTCCTTTGTACTCGGTGATGAATATACTTGAGAGTGAATAATACCCGAATCCGGAACCTACCGCCATACAATCGGACGGTGAACGATGGGACAAAAAGAGGCTGGCTACGGCACATCCAGCCAATGTTCCCAGAATGGTCATGACGGGTAGGAAGAGTAGGCGGGGATTCAGTGACCGGAAACTTTTCAGTGTCTGCGGATCGTTGCCTATGCTAATGCCGACGCAGAACATCAGTCCGCATAAGGCATAAAAACTGAGTTTACTTTGGCTGAAATCGTACGGGATCAGCTGAAAAAGTCCGCACAGAGTGCCGACAATGAAGAAAGAGACGATAATGAGACTGCCTTTCATGGTTTAGCCTCCTTTTTCTGATAGCGTGTATGGAGCAGATACCAAAGTCCCCAGGCAGCCAGTGTGCTTCCGGTTACGGCAGCTGCCGTGATGATGAGAGCTTCCAGCCCGATGGCATGCAATCCTTTCACGATGGCTTCGTTGCCTCCTACATCGATGCCGAGCAGGAAGAGCAACAGCCATATTAATAATGTGATGACTTTATGTATCCACGTGAGCCTTTTGCTACGTAACAGGTAACCCAGTAGCATGCCCGTGAGCATGATTCCGATAATTGTAAACATATAAATGTGCTTTTAGGGCACAAAGATAGTGGTTTCTTTATAAATCCGGTACCATTGGGGGAACTGCGTTGTTTTTAACTGTCAGCATATAGTTTGTTTCTGTACTGAACCCTACCATTCCGGTACCTCCGTTCACATTGCTTGGGAAAGCGATAGGCTCGCTCAGGGTGTTGTCGTAGGCATCGGAGTCGAGCAGATTCAACGCTCTTAAATAATAATATTCTTTTTCGGTAATGCTGAGTATGCGGATGTAGACATCCGTCTTTATCCAGATATACTCCTGTCCCCAGAATCCCCATCCGTAGATATCGTTATAGACGTTCATCGTATAACTTCCGTCGGTGAAACGTGAGTCGTCAAATATGGCATACTTGTTATTGACAGTGCCGAAGAGTCCGTTTTCATCATCTTCTTCCGTACTGGGTTTGCCGTCGGTCAACACCACGTCCTCGTTTGTTTGCAGTTTAAAGCTTTTCTGCATTGCCGAATCCCAACAGGTCTGGTCATTTTGTTCCCAATAGTATTTCCAGTATTTCCGTTGTTCCACAATGATCCGATAAAAATTCTTCTCTCCCGGGCGGTCCTTTATTTTGATTTGGTAACGGAGATGTCGTCTTGGCGGAGTTCCGTAGCCATAGTTACTCGGCTTTCTCATGATGGAGGCCGTATCCACCTTTTCTATCTTCCCGATGGGTTGAGGTACGGTGACTTCGGCCCATGCGTGGTGTTCGCCGTCATCCGTCATAGCATCTATACGGACCACATCGCCCGGATGGAAAGCACTGTTTATATAAAAGCGCCCTTTATCGCTGCTATGCGGATCGGGACGGAGAGTTTCACTGAGAGAACCGTTGATGCGTACTTCTACGGTGGCTCCTTTTATTTGTCCGATCTGGTTTCTGCCGGTGAGGTTCAGAAACAAGGTGTTGTAGGTGCTGTCGGCGTTGATAATGGCATTCATCACTAACTTGGGCGGATTCTCCTTCAAGTCGAAAGGAAGATCGTTATTGCATGCCGCAGTGGATATGATAACCAGCAAGAAAAGGAATATATCAAGAATTGATCGTCTCATAAATACTTAGAATTTATATGTATAACTGAATGAAGGAATGCAAGGCAACAGAGTGAATTTCCGAATGACCGGTATGCGGTTGCCTTGTGCTTGTTCGCCTTGAGTATATTCAGTCTTTTTGTAGGTGCGATATATCAGAGTGGGGTTCATGGCATTGTATACATTATATATGCTGACATTCCAGATGCGCATGCCATGTTTAGTCTTCTTGCTGAAGTTGACCCCTACATTTAACCGGTGGGTGGCGGGGAGGCGATAATTGTTGCGATGCTTGACGTAGTCTCCCTCTTCTATCGATGAGTCGTTGTCGCCCGGACGGATAATACCTGTCAGTTCGGTGGGGATCGTTGTCGTACCTCCGGTGGTAAATATCCAGGAAGCACTTACATCGATCCGTTCGTTGAACCGATGATTGAGTGTCAGGTCGATGTTGTGTCGGCGGTCATATTTATATGGAAAGCGTTCGCCGTTGTTTATTCCTCCTGTGGCAAACTTACGGTCACTCTTAGCCAGGGTATATGCCAGCCATCCCGTTGTCTTTCCTATGGTTTTCTGTGCCATGAACTCTACACCCATAGAGCGGCCGTGTCCCATCTCCACTTTGTCCTCCCATCCGGTAGAAGAACCGAGAAAGCTGACCCCGTCTTTGTACTCGAGTACATTTTTCATTCCTTTATAGTATCCTTCTATTGAGAATTCCCATCCGTCGATTCCCGTATAGTAACCGCCTAACGAGACCTGATGGGCCTGCATGGGTTTGATTTTGCTGGTGACAGGTACCCATAAGTCGGTGGGCATGGCAAAAGGCATGGATGAAATCAAGTGTACATATTGGCTCATTTTCGTATACGAAGCTTTCAATACTACATCTTTGCTGAGCTGATAGCGTGCGGAGATGCGGGGCTGCACGGAGAAGTAGTTTTTCTTTTGCACTTGGAAAGTCGAGAAGTGCAGGCCCAGATTCATACGCAGGCGACTGCTCAGATTGAAGTTATCTTCAAGATAGGCAGATGCTTCGTGGGCAAGGATCTCACTGTTGGAGGTAGTATAATACGTCGTGTCCCGCTCGATGGTTTCTCTGGTCTTGTCGAATATCTTCGAGGTGGAGACTTCCGGACGGAAGCTATGGTGCAGATATTGCACTCCGAACTTGACATGATGTGTAGGGATAGGGTTATAGTCAAAATCTATCTGAGCGCTCCAATCCCGGATTCCCGATTTATAATCGGCCTTATAGCGGTTCCAGGTGATTTGGTTGTTTGTATGTATCTCATTCTTGGTGAATGTACTGACGTCAAACTTATAGTTATTGAAAGCGACTGTGGTATTGCTGAACAGCTTGTTGTTAAAGATGTAGTTCCAGCGTCCCGAAACGATGGTATTTCCCCAGTTCATCTTTCCGCCATCCCTGTACTTGTCTTCGTCACCGTAGTAAGTGTCGTCATACTTTGTCATAAAATGGTCTTTGCCATTGTATGCACTGAGGAACAGGCGGCTGCGATCAGAGAACTTATGGTTGATCTTGGCATTGACATCAAAAAAGTAATAACTGTATTTCTCGTCTTTGGGCATGAAGGGTTTGGCCAGCAGGTCGATGTACGAACGGCGGGCGGAAATGTTGAACGAAGTCCGGTTCTTTATGATCGGTCCCTCGAAATTGATTTTGCTGGTCAGAAGCCCCACGCTGACCACTCCGTGATAGTTCTTCATGTCGCCATCGTTGGTGCGCACATCGATAACGGAAGAGAGGCGTCCGCCAAAGCGGGCGGGGAAAGAGCTTTTGAAAAGTGTCACTTTCTTCACGGCTTCAGGTGTAAAGACGGAGAAGAAGCCCAATAAATGGTCTACGTTGTATACCGGTACTCCGTCCAGAAGGATCAGGTTCTGGTCGGGGCCTCCGCCGCGTACATAGAGTCCGGCAGAGCCTTCCATTCCGGCTTGTACGCCCGGCATCAGCTGGATGGCTTTCATCACATCGGCTTCTCCCAGGATGCTGGGTGTGTTTTTTATCTGGGTCATCGGTATTTCGCTGGCTCCCATCTGGGTGGCCATGACTCCCGATTCGGCTTTGTCCGACACGATGACTACTTCTTGCAGCATATTGTTGTCTTTCATCCGGATGTTCAGTAGAGTATCTGCGGTTAAGTTCAGCACATGTTGCTGGCCGGTATATCCCAAATAGGAGAAACTCAGCCGAGCTTCTCCTTCAGGCAGCGTGATGCTGTAGAAACCGTAAGGATTGGTGGTAGTTCCCTGATGATGACGACTCTCAAGAATATTTGCACCAATCAGCGTTTCGGCAGACGCTCCGTCGGTCACGTATCCACTGACAGTGAACTTCCGGCTTACGGGTTTGGGGGGCGTTTTTTGTAATAAGATATGCTTCCCGGTTATTTTATAGCTTATCGGCTTATTGGCGAATAGCAGGTTCAGGACTTCTCTGAGAGGTTTCTTTTGTACGTTGAGGCTGACTTTATGGTCGAGCTTCACCTCCTCTCCATAGATAAAAGAGAAGCCGGTGTCCTGTTCTATCTGCCGGATGACTTCTGACAAGCTGGTGTTTTGCAGTTTGAGTGTGAGCTTGGGTTCCGGTGTTTGCGCATAGATTGTCGAAAAGGTTAGGGAAACCACACACATCAGAATGTAACTTCTGATGTGGTGGAAATCCGGATTGGATTTTCTCATGTCTAGTTAAGTTTAGTAGTAATCGTTATTTCTTTATTATTGTATGAATAGTTGAAATTGCCAACAGTATGTAGCAGATCGAGAATCTGGTCGAGACCTTCTTCACTGGAGAACCGTGCCGTGATCCGGTAATTCTGCAAAGCAGTGTCTGTTATGGAGATATCTACGCCAAATGTGTTGGACAACTGGCGGGCAATCTCCTGCAAGGGGAGATTGGTAAAAATCAATTCTCCGTTCTGCCAGGCTATCTCTTCGGCAACGCGGTCTGAAACTTCAAGGGTCATGCTTTTTTTCTCCTTATTATATATAGCACTTTCGTTTGGTTTCAAGACGATACGTACAGAATTGCTTTTATTGCTCACGGCTACAGAACCTTCGAGTAGCGTGGTCTTCACTTCCGGATCGTCCGGATAGGACTCTACGTTAAAGTGAGTGCCCAGTACCTCTACATTGACCGACTCTGTCTGTACGATGAAAGAGTGTTTCCTATTTTTCGTCACTTCGAAATACGCTTCTCCTTTCAGGTTCACTTCCCTGTGTTCTCCCTTAAACTTTTCGGGATAGGTGAGTGACGAGAAATGGTTCAGCGTCACTTCCGTTCCGTCGGGCAGTTTGATGGTCCGCGTATCGGCCAGTGTGGAAATTGTCTGTAGGGCGGCAGGTTTCAGATAGCAGTAAGTGTTCCATCCTATGAAGCAGAGCAAAGCGATGGCAGCTACTGCCGACAAGGTGCGTAAAGAGAAGAGGCGAAGTGCCGGACGCGGCAATCGTTTCTCTAATATCTGATAGCTTGCCGCTGCCGAGAATTTTCCTCTGGGCGAGCGGGTGGATGCGATAAGTTTCTCCAGTAATCGGTCAAGTTCCCGGTCTGTATATTTCATTGTTTATTTCGTTATTTTTTCACCAGCCGGATAGACATCTTGGTCGTTTCCGACTTTCCGTTCTGAGGCCGGCAGATAAGCTGAATGTATTCATTCGTTCCCACTTTCCGGGGATAAACCAGGATTGTGGCTTTGGCCGATTTGCTGCCGCCCTTGATGGTGATTTTATTATCTTTAATTTTATAAAACGGTGCCGAAGAGCTTCCGGGCTTCGTCGGCCGTGCGGGCGACTCGATGAAGACAATCCGGTCTTCACTTGTTTTATCAGCCGCAACGATTTTTACTTGCAGTTCCGTTTCCTCTGCATTCTTTTGATAAGAGAAATCCTGCGCTTTCTTTTCGAATCCCAGGTATTCTTTGGGGTAAGAGTTGTTGCCGTTCTCACACGCAGTGAAACACAGTGCCATTGTAAGCAGTGCAAAGGTTGTAGGTCTTAATAACTTCTTCATAAGCTAAGTCTTTGTGTTTTGGTTTAAATGAACTTCATGGATAAAGACAGAGCGTTTGAAGAATCTCCCTATCGGAGGTGTGCAAATAAAAGTTAAACCTCTCTTGCTGTCCGCCGGGCATTATTCACTGTCGATTGTTTATCGATCATTATTCACCATCGATATCGCTTCTTTCAGCCGGATGGTTGCCTTCTGGAGTTGAGCGTCTACCGTCTTGGTGCTGATGCCCAGTTCTTCTGCTACCTGTGCATAGCTTTGCTTCTCTTCCCGGATGCGGATGAATACCTCTCTACAACGTTCGGGCAAGCGGTCGAGTGCTTTCACATAAATGGCAAACAACTCTTCACTGATCATCGATTCTTCGGGTGAGTCGCTTTGTGCTTCGGGTTCCGGCAATGTCTCGGTAGATACCGTGGTACGCCTGTTTTCTTTCTCCAGATAGTTGAGTGAAGCGTTTTTAACCAATATGAAGCAATAGTCCTCAATGCTTTTGACTTCGGGAAGCGAGCTGCGCTGTTCCCAGAGTTTCAGGAACACATCGAGTACGATTTCCTGCGACCATTCTTCGCGTTTTACATAGTAGTAGGCGATGCGGTAGAGACGGTCGTACGTCATATCGTAGAAGGCCCGGAACGCTGTTTGCGAATCCAGCTCCTTCATTCGTCTGAGTAGTTTTCGAACCTCTGATTCGGTCATGACTTTATAATTTTAGTTTTCCACCCAGAGCAGGTCGCTCATGATGCTGTCGGAAATAAAAATTCCTTCGCGGGTGAGGCGCAAAGCACCTTCGTATATTTCTAATTTGCCGTTTTCTAAAGAAGGACGTGCCATTTTGAGACAATATTGCTCCAGTTGCGTTCCGTAATCATTACTGAGGCGTTCGAGTGAAATTCCCCATTGAGTGCGGACAGAGGTAATGATAAATTCGTTGTATCGGGTGGCCAGATCCCGCTCTTCCCGTTCGAAGTCCCGTTGCCCGCTTTCAATGCCGGACATGTATTTTTCGATCGAAGAGCAGTTCCATTCCCGGGTTTGTCCGTCGAAAGAGTGTGCCGACGGGCCGCAGCCGAGATAACTTACTCCCTGCCAGTACGAAGTGTTGTGGCGCGAATACATGCCCGGCTTGCAGAAGTTGGATATTTCATAATGCTCGTATCCGGCTTCACGCAACCGGTCTATTAATAAGGTAAAGAACCGGACACTGCTGTCCTCGTCCACCTCTTCGACCTGATGCTTTTGCAACATTTTATAAATGGGAGTACCTTCTTCGTAAATCAAGTGATAAGCCGATATATGTTCCACGTCTAGGGCAATAGCCTGTTGCAAGTCTTTTTCCCAGCGTTCCGTTGTTTCACCGGGGAGCCCGTAGATCAGGTCGATGCTGATGTTGCGGAAACCGTGGGCACGGCACAACTCTACCGCACGAATGGCTTGAGCCGCATTGTGGCGGCGTTTCAGCAACTTGAGCGTAGTGTCGTCAAATGTCTGGATGCCCATGCTGATGCGGTTGAACGGCAATTCGGAGAGCATTTGCAGGTATTCCGGACAGAGGTCATCCGGATTGGCTTCAAGTGTTATTTCATGGCAATTCTCCATCCCATAAACCCGGCGGACGGTGTCGAATACTTTCCGGAAATCCTTTTCGTCGAGCTGCGAAGGAGTACCTCCACCAAAGTAGAGCGTCTCAATAGGCTTTCCTTTCAGGTAAGTATATCTCATTTCCAGCTCTTTGCAGAGTGCTTCGATGTAGCGTCCTTTCCATTCGCTTCGCGTCGTTGAGTAAAAATCGCAATAGATACAGCGTGTCTTACAGAAGGGGACGTGTAGGTATATGCCTGCCATGATGGTCTGAGTTATTTTTGCGTTTCAAATTGCAAAAGTAAGGTTTTCGTGTTAGTAAACAACCCTGTAGGGTAGATATTCTCTTTTATTTAACGGGAGGAAAGTTCCTTTTTGACCATTTGACAATCTGATAATCCGATGGCCTCAGAATGCTTTCGTTTCGTGCCGTCCTGAAGGTTGGCCGGAAAAACGCCTGCATTTGCCAACAGACTTTTCTCTTGTGTCACAGATTTATGGTATATGTGTGCAAATGGACGGACTTGGGGCGGAATCCGATGAATTTGCTTTCGTTCTCTCTCTGTCCCGATGCTTTTGCTATATTCTCTCCGTATGCTTCTGCGGGGCAACCGGAGAAAAAAAGCACCGGTGCGGGGTTCTGCACATAACAATATATGTGATGAGGCAAAACATATAGACATCTCACCCGAAAGAAGTAAGCATTTTCCGGAAATGCTTACTTCTTTTGCACGGAATGTTTGCTTCTTTTTGGGAAAATGCACCGTGTTCAACCCGAAATGCCCCCTTCTTTGGTTGGAAAAACCTCCGTTTTGCACCGAAAAGTCTGCTGCTGCATTCTATTTCATCCTGTCCGGAAGAAGAAGGAGTCAGTAAATGTAAGGCAAACTGCTCTTTTTAATCGGGAATCGGAAAGAATACTTCCATTCTGTCAGATAGCCTGTTTCGCGCTTGTCGAAGGCTGTATGTTACATAACATTGTTTAGTAACACTGTCCGTTTTATTGCTTTTCATTTGATTAATGCCTAATTTGCGCCTCAGTAAAAAAAGGGTATGCGAAAAACACATACTGAATCATTCATTTAAATCTTATATATCATGAAAGTATATCAGACGAACGAAATTAAGAACATTGCCCTTCTTGGCAATGACGGCTCAGGAAAAACCACTCTCACAGAAGCGCTGCTCTATGAGAGTGGTATTATAAAACGTCGCGGCAGAATCACTGCCAAAAACACCGTAAGCGATTACTTTCCGGTAGAACAGGAATATGGATATTCTGTCTTTTCGACCATCTTCCATGTAGAATGGAACGGGAAGAAACTGAACATCATAGACTGCCCGGGCAGCGATGACTTTGTAGGCGCTGCCATGACAGCACTCAATGTAACGGATACAGCAATTTTGCTGTTGAACGGACAATATGGAGCCGAAGTGGGAACTCAAAACCACTTCCGCTATACCGAGAAACTGGGTAAACCGGTGATCTTCCTGGTGAATCAGCTCGATAACGAGAAGTGTGATTATGATATGGTGCTTGAACAACTGAAGTCCATCTACGGTCCCAAAGTAGTTCCGGTTCAATATCCGCTGGCTACCGGTCCCAACTTCAACTCGCTGATAGACGTGCTGTTGATGAAGAAGTACTCTTGGGCACCCGAAGGCGGTGCACCTATCATCGAAGAAATTCCTGCTGAAGAGAAAGATAAAGCCATGGAGCTGCACAAAGCACTGGTCGAGGCCGCTGCCGAGAACGATGAAGGCTTGATGGAGAAATTCTTCGAACAAGATTCACTGACGGAAGACGAGATGCGCGAAGGTATCCGTAAGGGTCTGGCTGCACGCGGCATGTTCCCCGTATTCTGCGTATGTGCAGGCAAAGATATGGGGGTACGTCGTTTGATGGAATTCCTGGGTAATGTAGTGCCCGGTGTATCGGAAATGCCGAAAGTGCATAATACCCGTGGTGAAGTGGTGGAACCCGATCCCAACGGACCTACCTCTTTGTATTTCTTCAAGACCGGTGTGGAACCACACATTGGTGACGTTCAGTATTTCAAGGTCATGAGCGGAAAAGTGCATGAAGGAGACGACTTTACCAATGCCGATCGCGGTTCGAAAGAACGTGTGGCGCAGATTTATGCTTGCGCCGGCGCCAACCGTATCAAAGTAGAAGAGATGGTGGCAGGTGACATTGGCTGTACGGTGAAGCTGAAAGATGTTCATACCGGAAATACACTGAACGGTAAAGGTGCCGAGAACCGGTTTAATTTTATCAAATATCCGAATTCTAAATATTCACGCGCCATCAAGCCGGTGAACGAGGCCGATACGGAAAAGATGATGGCCATCTTGAACCGTATGCGTGAGGAAGATCCGACTTGGGTCATCGAACAATCGAAGGAACTGAAACAGACCATCGTGCATGGCCAGGGAGAATTCCACCTCCGTACGTTGAAATGGCGTTTGGAGAACAATGAAAAGCTTCAGGTGAAATTTGAAGAACCGAAGATCCCTTATCGTGAAACCATCACAAAAGCTGCCCGTGCCGACTATCGTCACAAAAAGCAATCGGGTGGTGCCGGACAGTTCGGCGAGGTGCATCTGATAGTGGAACCCTATTATGAAGGAATGCCCGTGCCCGATATGTATAAATTCGGCGGACAGGAATTTAAGATTAACGTGAAGGGTACTGAGGAAGTTCCATTGGAATGGGGCGGAAAATTGGTATTTGTTAACAGTATTGTCGGGGGTTCTATCGATGCCCGCTTCCTGCCGGCCATCCTTAAAGGGATCATGTCCCGCATGGAACAGGGACCTCTGACCGGTTCGTATGCCCGCGATGTACGCGTCATTGTATATGATGGAAAGATGCACCCGGTAGACTCTAATGAAATTTCGTTCATGCTGGCCGGACGTAATGCCTTCAGCGAAGCGTTTAAGAACGCCGGACCGAAGATTCTCGAGCCAATTTATGATGTGGAAGTCTTCGTACCGTCCGATAAGATGGGTGACGTAATGGGTGACCTTCAGGGACGCCGTGCCATGATCATGGGTATGAGCAGCGAAAACGGTTATGAGAAACTGGTGGCTAAAGTGCCTTTGAAAGAGATGTCTTCTTATTCAACCGCTCTTAGTTCGCTTACCGGAGGCCGTGCTTCGTTCATTATGAAATTTGCAAGTTATGAACTGGTTCCGAGCGATGTGCAGGATAAGTTAATAAAAGACTTCGAATCCAAACAAACAGAAGAGTAATTATAGTCATAAGCTGCCGGGCTTAGGCTATAAGTGGCTGTGCTACTAAATGATAAGGCTACGAGAAGTGTGCAATGAATGTGCAGCTACTCGTAGCTTTACTTTTTTAGCTATTCTTTGGGACGTGCTTGTCCCTCCATTAACAATGATTAAAGAAAGTAGATTTTCTGAAGAGAAATCTTTAATTTTTTATTAAATTTGCAAACCAAAGGTGTATACGTTTTGTTATAGTGGTCAGAATACGACCTAAAAAACGCCTTTCGGTTAATTATAGAGAACGTCCTGTTAAAACAGGTTAAGCTGTTAGGAGTGTTAATTAGGGAGTGTTAATTTTGTTGCTATGAAAAAGTCAACAATCTGGATATTAGGCATTATTATGGGTCTTTCCTTTCTGAGTTTGCTCTATTTACAAGTGAGCTACATCGAAGAAATGGTGAAGATGCGTAAAGAACAATTTAATACATCCGTGCGAAATGCTTTGTTTCAGGTTTCAAAGGATGTAGAGTATGATGAAACGCAACGTTGGCTGTTAGAGGATATCACTGAAGCGGAACGCAGAGCACTGGCTCAGTCTTCTTCTACTACCGAACAGAAAAACGGTTTAATTCAGCAATCGGAGCGTTATAGGTTCAAGTCACCGGACGGAACCCTGTATTCGGAGTTTGAACTGAAGATGATTACCACCGAGCCGTCGAAAGTGCCCAAAGCCATGATTTCCGAAAGGCATGGCCGGAATACCATTCCGCAGACATCACGGAGCTTGACTGACGCTATTAAAAATAGGTATATGTATCAGCGTTTTCTGCTCGACGATGTGGCTTTGCGGATGATTTACAAGGCAAGCGATAAATCGATTGGCGAACGGGTGAACTTTAAGAAGCTGGATAATTATCTGAAATCGAACTTTATTAATAATGGTGTAGAGTTGCTCTACCATTTTTCGGTGATCGATAAAGATGGACGTGAAGTATATCGTTGCTCGGACTACGAAGACGGAGGGAGCGAAGACTCTTATACGCAACCTCTGTTCCAGAATGATCCGCCTGCGAAGATGAGTATTGTGAAGGTGCACTTTCCCGGTAAGAAAGATTATATCTTCGACTCGGTTAGTTTTATGATTCCTTCGATGATATTCACTATCGTACTGCTGATTACATTCATCTTCACCATCTACATCGTCTTCCGTCAGAAGAAGTTGACAGAGATGAAGAATGACTTTATCAACAACATGACGCATGAGTTCAAGACACCGATATCGACCATCTCGCTTGCTGCCCAGATGCTGAAAGACCCCGCAGTCGGGAAGTCGCCGCAGATGTTCCAGCATATATCGGGAGTCATCAATGATGAAACGAAGCGGTTGAGATTCCAGGTGGAGAAGGTGCTTCAGATGTCTATGTTCGACAGGCAGAAAGCAACGCTGAAGATGAAGGAACTCGATGCCAATGAGTTGATTACCGGAGTTATCAATACGTTCGCTTTGAAGGTGGAACGCTATAATGGTAAGATTACATCGAACCTTGAGGCTACCAATCCTGTTATATTTGCGGACGAAATGCATATCACCAATGTGATATTCAACCTGATGGATAACGCGGTGAAATACAAGAAGCCCGAAGAAGACCTGGTGCTCAACGTGAGAACCTGGAACGAGCCCGGTAAACTGATGATTTCGATACAGGACAACGGTATTGGTATTAAAAAAGAAAACCTGAAGAAGGTGTTTGATAAGTTCTATCGCGTGCATACAGGTAATCTGCACGATGTAAAAGGTTTCGGTCTGGGACTGGCTTATGTGAAAAAGATTATTCAGGATCATAAGGGAACCATCCGGGCAGAGAGTGAACTGAATGTAGGAACTAAATTTATTATTGCATTACCTTTATTAAAAAATGATTGATATGGACGAGAAACTGCGTATTTTATTATGCGAGGATGATGAAAATCTTGGCATGCTTTTAAGAGAATATTTACAGGCTAAAGGTTACTCTGCTGAGTTGTATCCTGATGGAGAAGCCGGATTTAAAGCTTTCCTGAAGAATAAATATGACTTATGCGTGTTTGACGTGATGATGCCTAAAAAAGATGGTTTCACACTGGCACAGGAGGTTCGTGCGGCCAACGCGGAAATTCCTATTATCTTCCTGACTGCAAAAACACTCAAAGAAGATATCCTGGAAGGATTTAAGATCGGTGCGGATGATTATATCACCAAACCTTTCAGTATGGAAGAGCTTACTTTCAGAATCGAGGCTATCCTGAGACGTGTTCGCGGAAAGAAGAACAAGGAGAGCAATGTTTATAAGATTGGTAAGTTTACGTTTGATACCCAGAAGCAAATCCTGGCTATCGGCGACAAACAAACGAAACTGACTACCAAAGAATCGGAATTGCTGGGATTGCTTTGTGCGCATGCTAACGAAATCTTGCAGCGCGACTTTGCCTTGAAGACTATCTGGATCGATGACAACTATTTCAATGCGCGTAGCATGGACGTGTATATCACTAAACTGCGCAAGCACCTGAAAGATGATGATTCGATTGAGATTATCAACATCCACGGAAAAGGTTACAAGTTGATCACCCCCGAACCCGAATCATAATGGATAGGGGAGTGTATAGAAATAAAAAAGCCGGAAAACATTCGTTTTCCGGCTTTTTTATTTCTTGCTGAAACTATTAATCTGCAATTCTTTTGTTTATCGCAATATAAGTAATCAGTCCGAGTACCACCAATACTATCGAGCCTCCCAAGACAGCGTTGTTGTTTACTTCTCCGGTCAGAGAGCAAGCAATCAGAATGATTACTCCGACTAAGATTAATAGCAATCCTAAATTCTTTAATAAGCCTTTCATGTGTGTGTATTTTAATAGATTATTATATTCCAGTCACAAATTAACGCATAATTCTTTAACGGACGAAATATTTTTCGCAAAAAAACCATTAATTAGCCATAAATAGTTGATTTTGTTGCTCTCACTTCTCCCTCCTGTCGATTAATCTTTGGTGTTGAAGAATATTTTTCTTAATACTTCCTGGCTTACGCTTAGCTCTTCGACTGTGATGCCATGCAGCGCCTCTTTAAGGGTCCGGTTAGCTATGATACGGGCCTTTTCTTCCAGCTCTTTTCCTGTTCTGGTCAGATGAATCAGATTGGTACGGCGGTCTTTTTTATCGGAGATGCGTACCACCAGATGTTGGCGTTCCATATTATCAATCAAGCGGGTCATACTCGGTTTGTCTTTAAAAGTTGCATTACACAACTCTTGTTGTGTCACTCCGTCTTTTTCCCAGAGAAAAATAAGAACCGTCCATTGCTCCGGACTGATTTCCAGACCGTTCTGTCTGAAGTTCCGGTATAGTTTCCGATTAATGGCAGCAGAGACCTTACCATTCAAGATGGCAAAGATCAGCCTGATATCAAAGTTAAATTGTTCGATCATGAAATTATTGTTTAAGCAACTTTGCAAAGATAAATGTCTTCTTTGACAAATCCTATCTCGTAACACAAAAAAAGATTAAATGTTTGCAGTTCAAAATAAAATGCCTACCTTTGCACCGCATTTTTAAAATCAAATAATTTATTTATTTAATTAAAACGAGTATGAATCAATACGAAACCGTTTTCATTTTAACTCCCGTTTTGTCTGATGTTCAGATGAAGGAAGCGGTAGAAAAATTCAAAGGCATTCTTCAGGCTGAAGGTGCTGAGATTATCAATGAAGAAAACTGGGGACTGAAGAAACTGGCTTATCCAATCCAGAAGAAGTCTACAGGATTCTATCAGTTGATTGAGTTCAATGCAGAACCTACTGTAATTGACAAGTTGGAATTAAATTTCCGTCGTGATGAACGTGTAATCCGTTTCTTGACTTTCAGAATGGATAAATACGCTGCAGAATATGCTGCAAAGAGAAGAAGTGTTAAATCAAACAAAAAGGAGGATTAATCATGGCACAACAAGTTCAATCAGAAATCAGATATTTAACTCCGCCTTCAGTAGACGTTAAAAAGAAAAAATACTGCCGTTTCAAAAAAAGCGGTATCAAGTATATCGACTACAAAGATCCTGAATTCTTGAAGAAATTCTTGAATGAACAAGGTAAGATCCTTCCGCGTCGTATCACCGGTACTTCTTTGAAGTTCCAGCGTCGTATTGCGCAGGCTGTAAAGAGAGCACGTCACCTGGCGTTACTTCCATTTGTAACTGACATGATGAAATAAGGAGGAAAAGTATGGAAATTATATTGAAAGAAGACGTAGTAAACTTGGGTTATAAGAATGACATCGTAACTGTTAAGTCTGGTTATGGTCGTAATTACTTGATCCCCACTGGAAAAGCTGTTATTGCTTCTCCTTCTGCAAAGAAAATGTTGGCTGAAGAACTGAAACAACGTGCTCACAAACTTGAGAAAATCAAGAAAGATGCTGAAGCATTGGCTGCTAAGTTGGAAGGCGTATCATTGACTATCGCTACAAAAGTTAGCTCAACCGGTACTATCTTCGGTTCTGTTGGTAACATCCAGATCGCTGAGGAATTGGCTAAATTGGGTCACGAGATCGACAGAAAGATCATCGTTGTAAAAGACGCTGTGAAAGAAGTTGGTGCTTACAAAGCTATCGTTAAACTGCACAAAGAAGTTTCTGTAGAAATTCCTTTCGAAGTAGTAGCTGAATAAGTAGCATACAATACCGAGATATAAGGAAAGGGTATTCTTGAAAGAGAATGCCCTTTTTTAGTATCCTTATGTGACGTTACGATATTAACTTCTTTGCTGATACGAAGTTAATTTGCTGATGACAGGAAGTTAACTTGCTGTAGTCAGGATGTTAATATCCTGTTGCTGCGATATTAACTTCTTTCGATTACGGTATGGGGATACTGTCTGTTGCCGTCCGGAAGAGTTTGTTTTGAGGAGAGGGGAGAGGTAAGGACACAAAAAAAGTCTGTACGTGCTTTGGCACGGCAGACTTTCAATTCTCTCTAATGTTGTTCGAGATTATTCAGCTACAACAGTTTCAGTTACTACTGTAGTGTCAGCTGCGATAGTATCAGCTGCCTGAGCTGCTGCTTCAGCTGCAGCTGCTTCTACTGCTGCGATAGAGTCAGCGATACGGATAGAATCTGCAGTTGCTTTTTCAGCGTCAGCTGCTTTGTTACCACAAGATGCGAATGATACTGCTGCGATAGCTACGAACATCAAAACTAATTTTTTCATTTTCTTTGCTTTTTAAATCTGTAATACAATCAATTGCTTATTAAAACGCTGCAAAGGTATGTACTTTTTGTATATGTTGTACTCCTAAGCCCAACTTTTTTTTATTTTTTTTTTTAGAAGAATGTTTCATTATGTTTTTTTGTATGTTTTAAAACATATCTAATCTTCTGCTATACTGTTATATAGATAGCGTTTGATACTTCTTTTCGGAGTTTTCTCAAACTCAGTGGGGTAGAGTTGGATCTGGCTTACTTTTTCGTAGGCGGCTACATTATTATTCAGATTCTTCAGATTCTCGTCCATGATTGTTTTTAAGTTGTCTTCGTGGTTGAGTCCTAAAGAGTCCAAAGCTTCATAATCGGCGTAGACCAAGGCAACCAGTTTTTTGTTTCGTTCGATCACGAGACTTTCAAGAATAAATGGAAGATTATTAAGTTTAGCCTCGATTTCTTCGGGGAAGATGTTCTGCCCGCTTGAACTGAGGATCATCGTCTTCAGTCGGCCACGAATGAAGATATTGCCTTCGTCATCCATGGTGCCTAAGTCACCGGTGCGCAACCATCCGTCTTTAGTGAACACTTCCTGAGTGGCTTCCGGGTTCTTATAATATCCGGTCATTACGTTCTCTCCCCGTACCTGAATCTCTCCGGTCTCGGCTTCGGGATTCTCTTTATAGATGCGGGCTTCCATAATATCGAGTATTTTGCCCGATGAAGAGGGGACGAATTTGTCCCAAGGAGCATAACTGATAAGCGGACCGCATTCCGTCATGCCGTAGCCAATGGTGAAGGGGAACTTGATTTTGTGGAAAAACTCTTCTACTTCCGGGTTCATGGCGGCTCCACCGATAATGATTTCTTTGAAGCGTCCGCCAAGCGCATCGATCAGCTTTTTGCGGATCTGGCCATAAATCTGATTATCCAGTAGAGGAATGCTCAAGGCCCATTTCATTCCTTTTTTGCTGATGATGGGCTGGATCACGTTTTTATAGATTTTCTCGATGACCAGCGGTACCGTAATAATCAGATTCGGTTTTACCTCTTCGAATGCTTTCATGATGATTTTGGGTGAGGGCACTTTACCGAGAAGGGTTACATGCGTACCGACTGCCGTGGCTGTCAGAAAGTCGAAGGCGCATCCATAAGCATGAGCCAGCGGAAGGAAAGAAAGCACTTTATCACCCTTTTTCAGCAGTTCCGTGCGGATACCGAAAGTCACGTTGCCGGCCAGGTTGTTGCCTGTCAGCATCACTCCTTTGCTGAATCCGGTGGTGCCGGAAGTATAGTTCAGCAGCATCACCTTATCGTTGGACAGGGTGGTGTAGAGCACATCTTCTTTCCGGAATCCCTTCGGATAAGTATCTGTCATGTACTGATCGATATGCTTCAGGAATTTCTGTACTGTTTCTCCGTCCCTCTGGTGCAGGCAACGGAAGTCGGTCAGTGAAAAGACAGCACGGATACCCGTCAGGCGTTCTTCTTCCAGATTCTCCCAGATGGTGTCACTGGTGAAAAGGAAAACGGATTCGGAATGATTGACAATATGGTGTACGTCGTTCGGATTGAAGTCCTGCAAGATGGGCACTATGATGGCTCCGTATGTGATGGTAGCCATGTAAGCGATGCACCAGCGGGCATTATTCTTTCCGATAACGGCTATTTTATCTCCCCGTCGCAAACTACAGTGCTTGAACAGTAAATGAAGTTTGGCTATTTCTTCGGCTACTTCACCGTAGGTATAACTTTCCGGTTCGCCATAGTTGGTGTAGCAAGGTAAATCCCAGTTTTCACGGAAACTGTTCTCGTAGAGTTTAATGAAGTTTTCTTTTATCATTGCACGTTTTTTGAAGATTTGTGCAAAAGTAGGTATAAACTTCCGGATTAAGAAACCTTTAGGTGTTAATTAGGCTTATTGTTTATTTATATCTTTACATGAAGAGGAAACGATAACTGTCCGTACTCTTCTCTAATCGGTTGAAATATAGCATTCTATCCTTTACGGAAATACCTTTTAAAGCAACGGGCTCTTGCTTTAAAAGGCAGGTGTCTTTGGCTTAAAGTCAATGCTTCCCTGGTTTTAAACCAAAGAGGGATGCCTTTTGATGCAGGCAGAAGGGTTTACAAACGTGGAATGTTTCTTTCCGGTGTCCTTCACGTCCCGTACCTCTTCTTCGGTCCCCTGTAACTCCTTTTAACTCCTTTCACCTCTTTACTCCTAATAATAATGTGTAACTTTGCGCTGAATATGCGTTTTTACAGATTATGATAGATACCACTGTATTTCAAGATAAGACAGCCGTTTATTATACATTAGGCTGCAAACTGAATTTCTCAGAGACTTCGACGATTGGTAAAATCCTGCGTGAGGCAGGTGTACGTACAGCCCGGAAAGGTGAAAAGGCTGACCTTTGTATTGTCAACACGTGTTCGGTGACCGAGATGGCGGACAAGAAATGCCGTCAGGCCATTCATCGGCTGGTGAAACAACATCCCGGCGCTTTTGTGGTGGTGACAGGTTGCTATGCCCAGTTAAAACCCGGCGATGTGGCAAAGATAGAGGGAGTGGACGTTGTACTCGGTGCGGAACAGAAGAAAGATTTGCTTCAGTATCTGGGCGACCTGCATAAGCACGAAGGAGGAGAAGCCTATACGACCGCTACAAAAGATATCCGTTCGTTTGCACCGTCTTGTTCGCGAGGTGACCGTACCCGGTTTTTCCTTAAAGTGCAGGATGGTTGCGATTACTTCTGCTCTTATTGTACTATTCCCTTTGCCCGCGGACGAAGCCGTAACGGTACCATTGCTTCTTTGGTGGAACAGGCCCGGCAGGCTGCCGCCGAAGGCGGAAAGGAAATAGTGCTGACCGGAGTCAACATCGGCGATTTCGGAAAGTCCACCGGAGAGACCTTCTTTGATCTGGTAAAGGCCCTCGATCGGGTGGAAGGTATCGAACGTTATCGTATTTCTTCCATCGAACCCAATTTGCTGACGGATGAAATTATAGAATACGTATCCCGTTCACGCAGTTTCATGCCACATTTCCATATCCCTTTGCAGTCCGGTAGTGACGAAGTTCTCCAACTGATGCGTCGCCGCTATGGGACAGAACTTTTTGCTTCGAAGATTGCGAAGATAAAAGAGGTGATGCCCGATGCGTTTATCGGTGTGGATGTGATTGTAGGTACCCGGGGCGAAACTGCCGGGTACTTTGAGAAAGCTTATGAATTTATTCACGGACTGGACGTCACCCAGCTGCATGTGTTCAGCTATTCGGAACGTCCGGGAACCCAGGCCCTGAAAATAGACCATGTGGTGACTCCTGAAGAGAAACACCAGCGAAGCCAGCGTCTGCTTGCACTGTCGGATGAAAAAACAAAAGCCTTTTATGCCCGTTACATCGGGCAGACCATGCCTGTCTTGATGGAAAAGCCCAAAGCGGGAGCGCTGATGCATGGATTTACGGCAAACTATATCCGTGTGGAAGTGGAGAGTGACGCCGCGTTGGATAATAAAGTAGTGAATGTTCTTTTGGGAGATTTTAATGAAGAGGGTACCGCACTGAAAGGAACTATAACACAATAAACATGAAATCGAAACTCCTCTATTTGTTGACCTATGTAGGAATGTGGCTTTTGGCTGTTCTTCCGTTTCCGGTATTGTATGCGCTGTCCGATTTTATCTATTTCTGGCTGTATCATGTGATCGGTTACCGGAGGAAGGTGGTACGTACCAACCTGAAGAACTCTTTTCCGGAAAAGTCGGCAGCAGAATTGAAGGCCATCGAACGCAAGTTCTTTCATTATCTTTGCGACTATATGCTCGAAGATGTGAAAATGCTGCGCATGTCGGAGAAAGAACTTTGTAAACGGATGACCTACGAGAATAAGGAAACCTATCTCCGGATGATAGACGAACGGGGCGGGATTGTCCTGTTGATACCCCATTACGCTAATTTTGAGTGGATTACGGGTATGGGAATGATTATGCGTCCGGGCGATGTGCCCGTGCAGGTATACAAGCCCTTGAAAGATGTCTATCTGGATGGACTCTTTAAATACATCCGTGCCCGTTTCGGAGGATATAATGTTCCGAAACACTCTACCGCCCGCGAAGTGATCAAGCTGAAGCGTGCCGGCAAGAAGATGGCCATCGGATTGATTACCGACCAATCGCCCAATATGCATGAAGCCCATTATTGGACTACTTTCTTGAATCAGGATACGGTATTTATGGATGGTGCCGAACGTATCGCCAAGATGATGGATTTTCCGGTTTTCTATTGCGAGCTGCGGAAGGAGCGGAGAGGATATTGCCGGGTAGACTTCGATCTGGTAACCGACCGTCCGAAGGAGACAGCCGACGGGGAGATTACCGAAATATTTGCCCGCAGGCTGGAACAGACCATCCGGAAAGAGCCGGCCTATTGGCTATGGTCGCATAAGCGTTGGAAACTGAAACGCCCCGAAAAGAAAAATGAATAAGATATCTGTCGTTATATTGAATTGGAACGGTTGCGAGATGCTCCGTTCGTTTCTTCCCTCCGTGCTTCGGTATTCGGAGGCTGAAGGTGTGGAAGTCTGTGTGGCTGATAACGGTTCTACGGATCAGTCGGTGGAGATGCTGCGCCGCGAGTTTCCCTCGGTACGCCGGATTCTGCTGGATGGGAATCATGGTTTTGCAGATGGGTACAATCTTGCCCTTCGGCAGGTGGAGGCCGAGTATGTGGTGCTGCTCAATTCCGATGTCGAGGTGACCGGACAGTGGTTGCAACCGATGGCTGCCTATCTGGACGCCCATCCTGAGGTGGCTGCCTGCCAGCCGAAGATACGCAGTTGGCGACAAAAAGAATGGTTCGAATATGCCGGAGCTGCCGGCGGATTCATCGACCGCTACGGATATCCGTTTTGTCGGGGAAGGGTGATGGGAGTAGTCGAAGCGGACCGAGGGCAATATGACACCGTACTGCCGATATTCTGGGCTACCGGTGCCGCCATGTTCATCCGTCTGGCGGACTATCGCGAAGCGGGAGGACTGGACGGACGCTTCTTTGCCCACATGGAAGAGATCGATCTTTGTTGGAGACTCCGTGCCCGCGGACGTGGAATTGTTTGCATCCCCCAAAGTGTGGTCTATCATGTAGGAGGAGCTACGTTGAAGAAGGAGAATCCGCACAAGACCTTCCTCAATTTTCGTAATAACCTTGTCATGCTTTACAAGAATCTTCCGGACAGAGAACTGGCCGGAGTGATGCGTGTACGTTGCTGGCTCGATTACATCGCGGCTGCTACGTTTGCGCTTAAAGGGCAGCCGGCCAATGCGAAAGCGGTGATTCGTGCCCGTCGCGAATTCAAGTTGTTACGTGACAGTTTCTGGGATGCAAGAGCGGAGAATCTCAGAAAAACTTCCTCACACTTTATTCCCGAACGGATAAAAAGCAGTATCTTAGTGCAATTCTATGTGAAAGGGCGGAAGTTCTTTTCACAATTATCAGATTTAAAAGGATGACGTTATGGAAAAACTAATTCGAAGAATCGGGCTGGTAGCGCACGATGCTATGAAAAAAGACCTGATTGAATGGGTTCTTTGGAACTCGGAGTTATTGATGGGACATAAGTTTTATTGTACAGGTACCACCGGTACGCTGATACAGGAGGCATTGAAAGAGAAACATCCCGATGTGGAGTGGGATTTTACTATCCTGAAATCCGGTCCTCTGGGCGGCGACCAGCAGATGGGATCGCGTATTGTGGATGGAGAGATCGATTATCTTTTCTTCTTTACCGACCCGATGACTCTTCAGCCGCACGATACGGATGTGAAGGCACTGACCCGTCTGGCAAGTGTGGAAAACATCGTCTTTTGTTGCAACCGTTCCACTGCCGATCATATTATTTCAAGTCCGCTCTTCCTTGATCCGGACTATGAACGGACACATCCGGACTACTCGGGCTATACGAAACGTTTCGAGAATAAACCGGTGGTGACCGAGGCGGTAGAATCGGTGAAGAAAAGAAAGAGAAAGAAATAAGAGCCTAAAACCAGGACTGGCATCTCAGAGGAGGTGTCAGCCCTTTTAGTTACCTTTACGTTGCCAAACAAATGAATGTAACTATGGGTAAAGGTAGCTGCTTTACCGGATAGCAATCATAAAAAAACAAGAAGTTTTTTGTCCTCAGTTCTTTTTGTATACTTTTGCATATAGATTTTTTTAAGCAGTAGAAAAATGGACAAACTACCTATATGCCTGATAATGCTTCTTGCCGTATTGTTGAACAGTTGCGGACGGAAGTCCTCCACTGCAGTGCCGGGCAAGGGCAGTGACAGCATTTACCGATACGATCATATTTACCACATCGCCATCAGTGAGCCGCAACGGGCACTGGCGCTGGCCGATACAGCGGAAATGCTCAACCTCCTGCGACCGGACCACACCTGTCTCAACGCCGTGAAAGCAATGATCTACCAGAACGGTCTGGGACAGCGCAAACTCGCCAAGTTCTATTCTCAGAAAGCGTATGAGGATACTGAATTCAGGAAAGACACCAACAGCTATCTGAACAATCTTGCCCAACTTGCCGGTCTCTGCTACAAATCGAGCGATTATGCTGCCGCCATCCGCCATGCTACCGAAGGGCTGCAAATGGCCCGTACACACGGACTGCAAAATCTGGAAGCCAAATTCCTGATGTATATCGGTATGAGCCAGTTCTATACCGGAATCACTAAGGACGCGCAGGCCAACATGAACCAAAGCATTGCCCTTTATGAGAAAATAGTAGATAAAGAACAGTCATGGAGCAGTGTGAACGACCTTCTCTATACGCTGGGTGAAACCATGGCTGCGCTGTGTGCCATAGGCGATTACGAGCAGGCCGCCACACTGATTCCCAACATACTGAAAGCCAACAGCCGGCACGAGCAAATGGTGGATCAGGCGCCACCGGGTGCCATAGATATGTACAAGGCCTTTGTCTATGCCCAGTGCATGGAAGTCTATCAGTATCTGGGCCATAAGGAGCAAGCCGGTGAGTGCTATCAGAAGTGCCTCTCTACCGACTATGTGAAGTCGCCCGACGGTGTGGTGCTGCTCACCCATTACCGGATATGGACGGGAGACTACCGGCAGGCGTTGCATGACATCCGAACCGCCAAGCGGATATACCGGCAGAAACGGAACACGGAGAGTGAATACTATGCCAACGAATTGCTTGCCGATGAAATGGAAGCGCTCACCCGGTTGGGGCAGTACAAGGAAGCCGTCGGCGTGAGCCGCGAGATTATCGCACTGAAAGATACCCTTTTCGAGCGTAAGCAGCAGGACGACGCTCAGGAACTGGCCGTTATTTACGAGAGCGGCGAGAAAGACAGGCAGATACAGAAAGAACAGGCTGAGAAGCATCTGCTGATTGTATTTGTAACGGCAGTTATAGTCGCTTTGGGAGTGGTAGTGCACTACAACCGCCGGATGCGCCGTCGCAATGTGTCGCTGGTACGTTCCGTGCAAAAGGGCATTGCCTGTAAGGACGAACTTTTGCAGAAGGAGGAGGAATGCCTTGTATATAAGGCGCAAATCGAAACAATGGCGAAGCGACTTGAAGAGTTGGAACATACCCCTGATGACGATTCCTCCGCTTCGGTTGTGAATGCAGAAGCAACCGGAGTGACGGAAAGTGGAATTACAGTCGATGAAAAGGAACTTCTGAAACATGCATTGCATCAAATAGCGGTCCGTCAGCTTTATCTGCAACCGGGCATCACGGCGAAAACCTTGCAGGAGGAACTGCACGTCCCCGCCTCGCTTTTCGGCACACATTTCAAGGAACAAACCGGACACAGCTTCTCTGAACATATCAATAAGCTGCGTATGGATTATGCTGCCAAGCTGCTCACGGAATATCCGCAATATACCATTGATGCCATCGCCAAGATGTGCGGCATAGACTCTCGCCAACACTTCCACCGCCTTTTTTCCGAATATTTCGGTATCACGCCTTCCGCTTTCCGGAAAAACCATTTATCATCTGATAATAAGGATATTAAACAATGACCTGAAACCGATGTAACATGAAATGTAACCTGGAAAATCATGCCAAGTTACATATAAATCCGTTTCATGTTACAGAGTTACATCTACATGATACACGATTCTTAAAACATTCCTTTAACTTCGTCTTCGACTTATCCATTCACATGTGTGAAAGGGGTCGGATACGAAAATGGACGAAACAGGTATATACAGCGGAAATTCTCTTGCAGGAATAAAAAACATCCCTGTTCGGGAAAAATACGCAACTGATAATTTGGTTGTTAGAAATATTTTTCTAACACACACACACACACACACACACACACACACACACACACACACACACACACACAATGCAGACGCCCTTATAATAAAAAAAATGCTGAAAAACAAGCTTTTCCACTTCCGGATAACAGAGGCTTTTCCTATTTTCAATATCTTAACTGCCCTGCCATGTCAGCAGGAGCAGTGACAACAAGCATAGCGGGAACTTGCGATGTCCGGTTCCTCTCTTTGCCGGTAATCCTGTTATTGGCAAGCCTTATTTGGGTCATCATTATCCTTTCCTTGTTCATCGTCTACTATAAATGCAAGCTCAACACTACCCGCGAGGCTCTGGTGCGTTATGTCTGCATCTACCTCAGCGTGAAAGACTTTGTTCCTTCCGACAAACGCCCCGTCGTCAACCGGATGAAGGACCCCGTGACTCCTGAAGAATTTATCCAAATCATAAATAGAATGTTGAAAAGAATGATGTTATTGCCGCTTTTCATCCTGCCGTTGCTGCCCGTGTCGGCACAAAGCAGTATGGACGAAACGGCATCCGCAGACAGTATCTACGTGTTTCGTTTTGTACCCCAAAAGGACATGTTCTACATCCCCTATCAGGGCAATGGTGCGGAAATGAACCGCCTGCGCGGAGTTCTCACCCGGTATATGGATCGCCTGCGGGCGGGGCAGATGTATGTCTCTGTGAGCAGTTACGCGGCTTCGAAAAACGGAGAGACAAGCGCACGGCGCATGGGCTACCTGCGCAACAGCCGCATTAAATCGGAGTTGATTACCCGCACGGAGCTTACGGAACGGATGTTCGTTACCGACCGTCTGATACCTACCCCCTACAACGACAGCCTGCGCGACGTGGTAGTGGTGGTCTTTCCCGCCGGAGTAGAGAAGGTGAGGCGGATTGCCGGAGCCGAGGCCGCCGAAAAGGTGGAAGCCTATATTAAAGAGGTGAAGGCCGACAGTCCGGAAGTTCGTGAGGCTGCCGAAAGAGAACGTCGGGCTGCCGTCCTGCGTGCGGAACAGGAAGCCGCCGCCCGTCGGGAAGAGGCGCAACGGCTGGCACAGCAACAGGCAGAGCAAGCCGAAGCGGAGCGTAAAGCTGCCGAAGCCGAACGTCAACGCCTTGCCGCCGAAGAATCTGCCCGTCGGCAGGCCGAAGCCGCTCCCTATACCGTTGCCTTGCGTGCCAACCTGCTGCGTTGGGCCACGCTCACTCCCGATCTCGGCGTGGAATGGCGCATCAGCCGCCATATCGGTATTCTGGTAAACGGCACATGGACTTCGTGGTCGTGGGACAACAAGAACCGGCGCTATGCCTTCTGGAAAGTATCGCCCGAAGTGCGCTATTATATAGGTAAGGAGAAACGGGGCTACCTCGGGGCGATGTACCATGCGGGAGAGTTCAACTACAAACTGGGCGACACCGGCAAGCAGGACGACTACCAGGGTGGCGGCATCACGGGCGGCTGGCAGCTGCCGCTGAACCGTGCGCTTTCACTGGATTTCCATGCGGCCCTGGGCTATACCCGTGCCGACTATGACAAATACAACGTGACGGAAGGTGTGAGAGTCCGCACGGAGAACGGCGTGAAAAAGAACTATTGGGGCATCAACCAACTCGGCGTCACGCTGGTGTGGAAACCCTTTTAAATGAGGAATGAAGAATGAAGAATAGTGAAGAATGAAGAATAGTGAAGAATGAAAAATTGTGAGAATTATGAGAATACATAGACTGTTTTATATAATGTGGGTTGCATCGGTTGTTTCGCTCTCTTCCTGCGTGAAAGACGACCTTTACAACACCCCGCACCCCGACAAGGGTGCGGTGGAAGTAACCACCGACTGGACGGGGCGCTCCTCGGATGCCGTCGTGCCCGCCGACTATATCCTGCGCATCGGCGGCGAGGAACAGACGGTACAAGGAGAGACAAACGCATTCAAGTCGCTGTTCCTGCCAAGAACACAAAGTCTGTTAGCTTATCATCAGACGGAAGGTGTCACCATCAGCGGAACCACCGCCACGGTGAACACGCTGGAAGACGGCACGCTGAACCCGATGCCCGGTTTCCTGTTCTCCGCCTCCAAAGAGCTGGACATACAGAAGGACGACACGCTGAAAGTCGTCGTGCCCATGATGCAACGCATCCGCACACTGGCGCTGACCTTAAAGCTGAACCCCGGCGACGAGCGGCGCATAGCAAGTACCGCCTCCACCCTGACGGGCATTGCCCCTTCGATGGATTTGGCAACCGGAAGCGTGACGGCAACGGAAGGAAAGTCGGTTGCTCCCGTATTTACCATGGGATCGGATGGTGGAGAAACCCGCATGGGAACACCGCCCGTAGAAACCCGTGCCACGGGAAATCCGGCATTAGCCACTTCCTTGCGTCTGCTGGGTGTGATGCCGGGCGAAAAGCAGGAACTGACCCTTGTCGTGACCCTGATCAACGGCACGGTGCAGACCGTCGTCACCGACCTTACCGAATCCCTGAAGAACTTCGGCGGTAAGATGGAACCGTTGGCGCTGGATGCCACGTTGACGCTGCCCGATGAGGAAGAAACCTCTGCGGAGGTCAGTGCCATCATCAGTGATTGGAAAATCGTGGACAACGGAGACATTGATGTCAATTGATAGTTGAATATTAGCAATTGTATAGTTGAAAGTTGAAAATAGAAAATCAAAAGAAAGAGAATATGAAAGTTAACAGACAAAGTATCTTAGCGGCAACCGTCCTCCTGCTGTCGGCGGGTTGCAGCAACGACCACGAGGAGACGGTTGCACCGGAAGGTGACGGACGCGTCGCCCTGCAGATAGTCAGCGGCATAGAGACCCGCGCCTACGACAAGACATGGGAAAGCGGCGACGCCATCGGCATCTACATGCTGGACGGCGACGCGGCGGAAGTGGAGAACCGCAAGTACACCACGGCGACAACCGGGGAAAGCGGTACATTCACCACCGATGTCGCCACCGCTATCTATTTCCCGGTAAACGGAGACCCGAGAGACTTCGCCGCCTACTATCCTTACCGGGACATTGCCGCAGGAAGCAGCATCTACCCGGTGGACGTAACCACCCAGACCCCTCAGAAAGCTATCGACCTGATGGCCGCCGCCAAAGTGACGGGCAAGACCAAAAAAGACCCGGCGGTAGCGTTCGAGTTCCAACACAAACTGGTGAAACTGTCCCTTACCGTCAAGCCCGACGGCAAGTCCCTGACGGCTGCCGACATGGAAGGCTTGAAGGTGGAGATAACCAACCAGCCCGTGAAGGCCACCTACGACGTGCTGAAAGGCGGAGAGGTGAGCGTCACGAATCCCGAAGCTGCTGACAACCAGCCTGTCGACATCGAACTGCTGACCAATGCCGCCGGTACAAGCGCCGAAGGCATCGTGCTTCCCAACACCTCCACCAAGGACATGTTTCTGCGCTTCACCCTGAAAGGCATGAGCCAACCGTTCACCTGGAACATCCACGGCGCCGAGAAGTCGAAGCTGTTCCAAGCGGGCAGCAAGTATGTGTACACCATCACGATAAGCAAGACCGGAATAGTGGTGACTTCCACCGTGAAGGACTGGACAGCGGGCAACGGTGACGGCGGCGAATCGGGCGATGCCGAGTGACGAGGTGACGACCGCCGATATTTACAGGACCATGAATAAGAAGACAATTAAAAAAAAGAATGAATATGAGAACAAAAGCATTTATGATGATGGCTGCCGCCGCATTGGCAATGGCGGGATGCAGCAACGACGAAAACGAAGTAATGGACAACTGGAACGGTGAAATCCGACTGACAAGCGGACTGGAGGTGCAGCAGACCGAGACACGCGGCATGACCACCGACCTCCAAACCACGAAGATTGCCCAAGATAACCACGTGGGATTCTTCATCAACGAAGAGGTGGCTTCCGGTGAAACCGCCACCACCACCTACACCCCGAACCTGGACTACACCGCCGACGGCAACGGAGGTTTCAGCGGCACTACCGTCTATTTTCCGCAAAGCGGCAAGGATGTGAATATCTATGCATACGCACCTTGGAAAACAGATCTTACGCTCGATGGCAATTATTCCTTTACCGTGAAGGCAGACCAAAGCAAGGATGCAGACTACATCGCCAGCGACCTGCTCTGGGGACAGCCGATGAAGTTGAAAACAGGAAGTACCACCGATTACGAACCCGCCAATCCCGTGGCGCGTACCAAGGAGAATGTCCCCGTCAGCTTCAAGCACCTGCTCTCCAAGATAGAGATAGAATTGGTAGCCGGAGACGGACTTACCACAGATGATTTCAAGGGCGCCACCCTGACCGTCATGAACACGCTGCCCGGTACAAGCCTGACACTCAGCAGCGGGGCAATCAGTTCCGCTTCGGGAACCGCTGCCGACATCACTGTCGCTACATACCCCACGGATGCAACGCCTGCGGCATTCACCGGCTCCGCCATCGTCGTTCCGCAGACCATTGCGAAAGACACGAAATTCATCAAGCTGAATCTGAAAAAAGGGGGAGACCTTTATTATAGAGTACCAAACGGCACTACCGATACCGCCTTGGAGCTGGCAAGCGGTAAAATCTACAAATACAAAATCACCGCGAAGCTGACCGGTCTGACCGTAACTTCCACTATCGCCAATTGGGAAACAATCGGTAACGGAAATCCTATAACGGGCGACGCCGTTATGGAGTGATTAGGCGACGCCGTAATGGATAGTAACTGAGAGTTTCCGAATCAGTGACAAGAGAAACAGAAGCCACCGCCGGGCACCTTGGTGCGTAAGCCCGGAGCGGGCAACCCTATAAGGTAGCACACGGGCAGCTTCGCCGCTGCCGGTGGCACGAAAGAAAAAGAAAAGACAATTGGATTATGAAAATAGAACGATTATTTATCTATTGCCTGCTGGCAGGAACATCCCTCCTTGCTTCATGCAGCAGCGAAGACATGACGGACAACCCTGTGGAAACCTTGTCAGAAGGTATGTATCCGTTGACCTTCACTGCTATGCAAGGCGAAGTAGTGGCTACACCGCAAACCCGTGTATCGGATTATGATGACACTGACGGCAAGCACAAAAGCAAGTCGGACGGCGGCGAGGTGATAGGTGTGAAGATAGGCACGGATGGAGCTGTGGGCTCTTACACTTTAGACAGCGATGGAAAACCTACTACATCTACATCCAATATTCCTGCTTATTGGCAGAGCACAGCCTCGCAAACTGTTTACGGCTGGTATCCGAATACTGCCGATATTTCCTTGACGGGGCAAGACAATACCGGCAATAAATTCCCATACGTGCTGAAAGGTGTAAGTAGCAAGCAATATTCCTATAAAGAGAATGTACAATTGAACCTTGAACACCAGTTGGTAAAGTTTCGTGTCAAATTAAATGGGAATGTGCCTAACTTATCAGATGCAAAAGTTTTTTTCTACGGTTATCCCACTTGTAAAAATGAGTATGGAACGGTAATTCCCCAAGGTGACAAAACGTATCTTGCCACACGGAAAGTAGGCGATTATTATACCGCCATGCTTGCGCCGGATACTAAGACAAGCAATAAGTTTGTGAAAATTGAAGTGTATGGATTGACCTACTATTACAATCCTGATATTGAGTTAGTAAAAGGAACTGTTTATACTTATACGGTGAATAAAGTGGATATTCCTTATGAGATTATAGATAACAACGGTAATTCGGTAAGCGGTTTCGAAAACATCAGCAAGGACATCTCTATCTCTGGCACGCACATACCTGGCCTCACGATAACGGGTACATGTACAGTCACGATGAACAGTGCGGCCATCTCAGCAAACGGGAAGCCAGGTATCTCTGTGGAGAATGAAAATGCAACACTTACATTGATAGTAAAAGGACAAGATAATAGTATCCTATCGAACGACAGTGCCGGTATCTTAGTAAGAAAAAATGCATCGGTAATTATAAAAGGGAATACTAAAACAGCTTCGGACAGTAAGCTGACGGTAAAAGCCAGTAATGACACACCCGGTATCGGCGTTGCTGAGATGTATACAGAATGTAATAATATTGATATTGAAGATATCACTTTAGACGTAACGGGTGGAGGCTATGCGGCAGCTATAGGAACAAATGTAAAATGGTATACAAATACTAAATGCAACAGTATTACAATTAAAAATTCAGTTATTACGGCATGCAGTGGTAAGGGAGCTGCTGCTATAGGAACAGGGGTAGGATACGGTGGAAACGGCGAAACTGGTCCTACAATAGGCTCTATTGTTATTGAGAACTCAACGATATATGCAAACCTCCTTCCACTCAACGACTATAGAGCCAACGAACTTTATGGAGCTTGCATCGGACTTGGTGTTAGACTTTGGATAGGGAAGAGTGCATGTGGAGAAATACGTATCACGACTGACAACGAGACTTCGTTCATGAATAACTTGCAACGCTCTGCCAATAATACTAGTATCGAAGGTCACGATGGATATAAAATAGGTTATGGTGACATACTGTGGGATCCCGACCGTCCGAATACGAAGTGGTGTGCACGTTCTTTTAGTGGTGTATGGATAAACAATACCCGGAAAGATACTGGAGACGATAGGGATAAAGGATATAGCGGGCAGTAATCGCAGCGAGTATTATCTTTCGAGATAAGTGAAAATAAAATAGGATTAAAAATAATAAAGAGCAATGGGAATATTCAGTAAGAAACCGAAATACGCACTATCAGATATACTGAAAGGACTGCACAATGCAGTGAATAGTGCGCAGGAAATGTTGCAGGCACAGCAGGTTCAGAACTTGACAAAGTTCTGGCAAGCAAATGACGGTGCTCCCGTATCGCAAAAACTGAAAGTTGGCGATAGAGAGCTGAATGTACCGCTGATGTCGCTTGTGTCACACAGCCATCTGGAAATGGATGATGTGGAAATAAAGTTCAAAGCCAAGATTGGCGATGTGGCTACTCACTCCTTCCCCAATAAATTGGAGGGTGACAATGCAATATCGCATGGCGATTTGCAGATGGAAATGGAAGGCATTAAGGCAACAGACAATGATGTGATGGAAATAACCATCCGCTTCAAACAAAAAGACACTCCCGAAGGCGTAGCCCGCCTGACGGATGAATATAACAAACAGATTTAATAACTTTAAAAATCGAAGATTATGGCAACGGAAGAAAGCAAGAATCAGGCAATTCCCGAAGGAAATGCAGATGCAGCTCAAGTAATGAACACTGCTGAGAGTATTATCGAGCAGGCTAAAGGCGGAGTAGTACCACCACCCGCAACAAATGACGGAGGACAAGCAAATGGTATAGCGGATAATTTCAAAGGTCTTCCCATGCGTGAATTGATTGGTGGACCGTTGTTCGCTGCTGCCGAAGCGCAAGAGAAGTTGGCTTCCATAGCATGGGATTACTATCAGAAGATAGCGTATGATACAAATGCTGATGGCACACCGGATACTACCAAAACAAGACTATTGAAATTCCAACTGGAAAGACCGGTAATAGAGGATGGGGTTACATCCACACAAAAAGTAAATGTACAAGCTCCTTTTATTGGTTTGGTTCCTATTCCATCATTGCTTGTGGAACGTATTGACGTGGATTTTCAAATGGAAGTCACAGAAACTAACCAAACAACTGATAATTCAAGCGCGGAAGCTTCTACAAACATTTCTTCCAAATGGTTCGGTGTCAATGTAGGCATATCCGGCAAGGTTTCTTCATCGCGCGAAAATACTCGCAGCACTAACCAAACGGCGAAATATCAGGTGCATGTAACGGCAAGTCAGCAACCGCAGACAGAAGGCTTGTCTAAGTTGATGGATGTCATGGCAAGTTGTATCGAGCCGATAAATGCTGATACTCAAAAGTAATGAAAAGAGATAAGATAACAGATTATTTAATTTAGGGAGAACGGAATGGTGACGTTCCGTTCTTTCGTATAAATTACAAATTGAGAGAATGCGAAGTATTATTGATATACTAAAAGACAAACCATCCCTTGTCTCTGAAATCGCTCGTCAACGTGATACGGCTCAAAAAATAATACAAAATATAGATGTTGATAAAGGAATATATGTATACGGGCAAAAATATACAATCAGCAGCTATCCATTAGATGCTGTAATATGGTTGAATAAATATATAACACTTATAGAATCTTTTAATGATGTGATAAGTTTTGACTTTGGAGGATGTGTTATGGCTAATTTTGAATTGAATGGTAGATTATATGCTGCACATATTCATAATGCAGATGAAAATCACCAAGCAGAAGATGCACGAATAAATTGGATTCAATATGTTAAATCTAATAATATTACTGTTCAAAGTATGTTTAGACCTGGTAATGAGTCATTGGATATTCTTAATAAAATAAATTCCCAAATACAGATTTGGGGGGTATGCACCCCTTTGGGAAAGAACTATTCACTTATATTAAACAAAAACGAGGACCATTTAATATCAATTAGAGAAAATATAACACCAACTAATTATACAGATATATTAAAACTGGTAAGAAATGAAAATTATTATGGTGTACGTAATAGATGGAATCATTTTTGGTCTAAGCAAAAGAGTCAAATAATTTTCGAAAATAATATTCCCGAATCGTTAAGTGATAGAAAATGATTAAGAAATTGACTATAATAAGATGAGAGTAAGGATTCCCCTTTACGGTGGATTTGCAATCATGTGTGGTCAAAAGATTACAACTGTTAAATCCCTCGTCTTTCTATATATGTTATTCGGGAGATTGAGTATCAGGATTTTCAATCCGAACAAAGCAAAAGTTGTGTAGCGGGAACTGAAGCGCAAGGTAGTAAATAATAAATATAAAAAGATGATATAAGCAAAACTTAAACTCGAAATCCTGGCAGGATACCTCGTACTGGTATCCTGCTTTGCATGTTTGCCCTGCATGGGCAACAACTATAGGGTGTAAGTCCCGAACGAGCCTTGATAGTGGGAATCGTTAGCCAAGGGCAAGGGTGTCCACCGTGAGGGGAATCCGAAGGAAGCCGGAGGCAAATTCTCGGTCTGACGCACAGAAACCGGATATAAGGCAGTCGCAAGTGGACCAGTCTGCATGTCAAGGCAAAGTCCGATAGCTATCCGAAACTTGCGGTTGTAAATCCGGCAGATGGATGAGATGAAAGTTGTTGTTCTTAACGGGGGAGGTCTTCCGGACACGTATTCGTAACAGGCGTGGTTGAAACAAGATTTGCCGGAAGAAGTCAGCAGATTCCATAGTAGCTCCCGACTGCCGGAGTGAAGGGATGAACATTAAACGGTCTGACAACTATGTATAAAGAGGGATGTGTCGAAAGCAGCCAACCCCGAAAGGGGGCTTCCTGTCGAGAGAGTATGTTGGAAACAGAAAGGGCGACAGACAAGTGCATAGCATTCTCTTGCATATATGGAAGAATATGACCAAGTGTATAACATAATAAATTAACGTCATACAGATAACAAGGCGTCTGCCCTGAAGCCTGACACTTGGCAGCGGGGCAATCAGTACCGCTTCGGGAACCGCTACCGACATCACTGTCGCCACAGCCACCGCCGGGCACTTGATGCGTAAGCCCGGAGTGAACGTACCTTATTAAGGTAGCAAACTGGCAGCCTCGCCGCTGCCGGTGGCACGAAAGAAAGAAAAAAGGCAAAAGAAACAATAGAAGCAAAAGAAAGAAACAAAGAAACAATAGAAGAATATGATGACATACAAACTACAAGGCTGCAAGAAATCAGCCGTTATCGGATGGATGGCAGGTATGCTGTTGCTTGCCGGATGCACGCAGGATAAACCGGTGGACACATCGCAAGGCGAGATGCTGCCCGAAGGGAAATACCCCATGACCTTTACCGTCACCGGGCTGGAAGCTACGGCGACAACACGTGGCACGGCCGACGGTAAGTGGGAAGGCGGCGAAGAAGTGGCTGTACAAGTGGATGGCGTAGTGAAGAAATATGTTGCCGTTGGTTATGACAAAAACGCCACGCTGAAACCGGCAGACCCTGACAATGCCTTTTATTGGCAAAGCACGAATGACACAAAGCAAGTCAGTGCGTGGTATCTCGGTAAAGGATATGATGCCTCGCTAACAACGAAGCGGTGGCTGTGGAGCATACAATCAAACCAAAACAACAACAACGGCTATCAGAAGAGCGACTTCCTTTATGCCCCACAGATCACCTGTAGCTTTGGTGGTACGAGCTCACTCACTTTTTCTCATAAAACCGCCAAAGTGGTGATAAACATCCGTAAATACGGAGTGGCCACTGATGACGAAGATATAGAATCCATAACAATCCATAAAGCTCTGTCAACCGGATCTACTGCTGAAAAAGATGGGGAGCTGAAGTTTTGGGGTGTTGCAGATATGCCTTTTTGTGACTTAACGCCTTACAAGCTCTCCGTTCGGAATGAAAACGTAAGCTTTGAGGCTAATAAGCCTGCTGAAACCGCCCTTGCCAGCTATAAGGCATTGGTTATTCCGTACGATACTACTGGTCCCGACTTTATCGAAATAAAGATGAAGGGATATGCGCCTTTTAAATATAATCCAACCGTACCCGACAAATGGGAAAGCGGCATGCAGTACACCTACAATCTTACGATAAAAGGCGAGAAAGTTACCGCCACCGTAACCAGCACCGAAATGACGTGGACCGATGGCGACAATGGCGGCTCTGGCGGCAATGGCAGCGTGGAGATATAAGCTGAAAAGAGCAACGGAAAGAAGCATGACGATATGCTATGCGAATAAGGATTTATAATCCGCTATCGCCGAAAAGAGAGGATTGCGACAACGAAGCGTTCTTTGACATATTGGAAAACGAGAAACTTTCTACCGCATTTCTTTGTGCTACAAGGAATTGTGCGTATCTTTGCCCCTGTAACCAAAAGAAAGGAAAACAGTTATGGCAAGACCAATCAAGGAAACTCCGATACTTTTCGGCAATGATGCCCGACGGTTTGAGGAGCGGATGAAGCAGAAGCGTACCGTGCCGAAAGAAGAAATAGAACGCGTGCGCGAACATTATCGTATAGCCATGAGTATCTTTAAAAAAGGGAAAGATGACTAATGAATACATACAATCCACGTTTCAGATTCGTAAACTGGAATCAGATGAAAGAATAGAATCGTTCGATTGCGGAGACGCAGATTTGAACGATTTTATTTTAAATGAGTCCTTGTTTTATCGGGAAGCACTACTGGCTGTGAGCTACGTGTTCGAGGATAAGGCAACCGGAGAAGTAGCCGCCTATTTCAGTCTGGCAAACGACCGTGTGTCATTGTCCGACTTTGCGGATAAAACAGAGTTTAACCGATTTCGCCGCAAACGCTTTCCCAATGAGAAACGCATGAAAAGCTATCCGGCAGGTAAACTTTGCCGCTTTGTCACAGTGGATGCCTACCGTTCCGCCATGCCTTTTTACGAAAAGAACGGCTTCCTTCCGCTTTTGGAAGAAGATGATGGCGAAATGACACGCCTGCTCTATTTTGACTTGGCAGATTACAAGAACAGTATGCAAGACTGATATTCATAAAATACGAAAGAACGTTTCTCGTCCCACAAAGAAGCCTGTTGCTCCTTTGTGGGACGTTTGTTTTCCAATATGCCAACTTGAACCGGAAACAATAGAACCGGAAACAATAGAAATGAAACAACAGAAATGAAACAATAGAAAGGATAAACAGAAATGAAGGAGCAGGACATAGAGGATACACCTCGCCTACACGGTTATCCGCACGAACAACCGCAACAATATGGTTTATCCGTTTTATTTGAATGAAGGAACAAATTTTAAAAAATAAAGATATATGAACAGACTAAGATTGATAAAGACAGCCTACACCGCTTTGGCGGCTCTCATGCTCGCCGCCTGTGCAAGCGATGAACTGACGGATGGCACGGTGCAGGACTTGCCCGAAGGCATGTACCCCTTGCAGATAGCAGGCGTAAGTATAACGGCGGAAAGCAATGCCGAGCCGTGGGGAGCGGATACTCCGCAGACACGCATGGCGGAAAACACAACTGACGGAAGGTACAGCAGTGCGTGGGAAAACGGAGATAAGATAAAGGTACAAATAGGTGATGTTACACCGGGCACATACACTTACCAAAGCAGCGGTCTGACCGTAGCAGCTGGTGATGCGTACGCTTATTGGGCAAGCAAAGCAGATAATCAGACCATCCGGGCGTGGTACACCTCGTCTGGCAACGAAACGGTCGATCTCAGCGATCAGACAAAAGGTCTTGCCTATGTGGTGACAGCCCGGACAACTGCCAATTTCAACACAGAAGTATCGCTGACATTCTCCCACGCTCTTGCCAAGGTGCGTGTGGAGCTTACCGGCGAGATAGCAAGTCTTGTGGATAATGTCAGCATAAAGAGCTACACCACCTGCGCCCTTTCACAAGGTACGTGGAGCAATGGTGCGAATGTAGGTGAAATAAAAATGTATAAGGTGGCCGACAAGGTGTTTGAAGCCAATGTATATCCGGGTTATCAGATACAAGAAGTCAAGGCGAACAATGGGGCATGGAGTAAACTTTCTACCGCTGTCACTCCTGAAGCAGCGAAAATATACAAGATGGGAATTGGGGTAACGGGCAAATCCATAACGTTGTCAACAGAAACGGAAGAAGTCTGTACCGTTGAAAGCGGCAAGTGTCTTATCATTGATGGTGGAAGAAAAGAGCAGAGTAAGAAGATAGTCATCCAAGACAACGCAAAGGTCATGTTGAAGAACGTAAAACTCGCTGCCCCTACTGACGAAGGCTATACCATAGAAATAAATGGCTCTGCAACGCTATTGTTATCGGGTACTAATGAAATCAACGGTGCCACGAAGGGATGCCCGTTAGTTGTCAAAGAAGGTACGTTGACCATTAACGGAACAGATACCGACAAATTGACACTGACTGGAGGGACGGATAATAATGCTGGATGCTTGGGCCTTCGTGAAGGGGCAAGCCTGATTATCAATGGTGGACATATTGTGGCTACTAGTCATGCTGAAAATGGAAGCGGAATTGGGTCCTATTGGACTAGACTCTTAATTCCTTTTCCTACATGTGGCTCCATCACAATAAACGGAGGCAAAATAGAAGCAACTGGCGGTAGTCAATCGGCAGGAATAGGAGCAGGAGATCAATGTAAATGTGGGGATATCATCATAACAGGAGGTACTATTACCGCTACAGGTGGAAGTGAGTCCGGAGCCGGTATTGGCTCAGGTGGAAGTGGTGAGTACAGTTCTGAATGTGGAAATATTACAATATCCGGAGAAAATACTGTGGTTACGGCAGCGGCAAGCGGAACAGACTGCGATAAGATAGGTATCGGTGGTAAAGGTGGTAGAGGTGGAATATGCGGCACCGTCACCATTAAAGCCGGTGCTACAGTAAACAGCACTAAGTATGCCAGCGACCATATTGGCAGGATTGAATGATTGTTATGTTCCGTCCCGGCGAATGTGTAATTCGGTAGTTGATGGATATCATGGCATCGTGTGTGGAACCCTTGAAAGCGGACAATACCACTACATGGGAACTGATAAGAAACCGATAAAGGCGGGAGGATAGAATATATGCTTCCGTCTTTACATGGATGAAGTTCACAACTGAAGTTCACAACGGAAAATCATAAAGAATAAAACAGAAACAACAACTCAAGATGAAATACTTCACAATAAAAGAGTGTACACAATCATCTACGGCACGAGCCAGACGCATTGACAATACCCCGAACAGTGAGCACTTGGCACACATAAGGGAAAGCATTGAGACGCTGGTTGACCCGCTTCGTGAGGCTTGGGCTGAACATTGCCGAATGGCAAAACTGGGTACTGCGGGCATACGCATATCTTCGGGTTACCGGGGACCTAAGCTGAACGCTGCTGTTGGTGGATCGCGTACATCGGCTCATTGCCATGGCTATGCTTTCGACCTTGTTCCACTCAATGGAAGAATGATTGAGTTTAAAAGTTTCTGTCGTGAGTTCATGAATAACCGTTCGTTTGACCAACTGATTTCTGAAGGAGAAAACGGAAACGCCGTTCCACGATGGATGCACATAGGATACAAAAGTCCTCGTGGAGAGCAACGCCGGCAACTTCTTACTATGCGGCAAGGAAAGTATTTTCCAATGACAAAGTGAATAGGAGTATGAGAAAAATATTAGAAAGTAGCCTTATATGGCTGTTTATGTTACTTTAAATACATCCAAAAGCTTACGGGTAAACTTGCTTCAAACTTCTAGGAAAATAGTTCTTTCATGCAGTTTTCTTTCATCTCAGCTGCTAAGATGAACATCTTGGCAGCTGAGATGTGTATCTTAGCGGCCGAGATACACATCTCAACCGCCAAGATGAAGCTGGATTCCTTTCTTTTGCAAGTTTGTTTTGAGTGTTTCGGCACTTTGAGTCGAATGAAATCTTATTTTTCGATTGTTTCTTTAGCTTCTTGTGTTTCTTTAGCTTCTCCCTATTACCGTACTTTAATTGGAATATACTTTATGGTTATGTAGGCAAAGATACTCTTTTTTCTTTGCGGAAGTCAAGCTTTTGCCCGTTTGTCTTTTCTCGATCAGCTTATTCCGAAGTCTGTTTTTACTTGTTATAATAGGTGCTCAGCTGTTCTATCACTTTTTCGGGCTCACTCGGTGCTGCGGCATGGCGGATGGCTATCTTTCCCGTCTTATCAATAATGACAAAGCAGGGGATACTCAGTATTTGCCGTTCGTTTCCCAATTCGGTGTATAGCGATTTTCCTAACTTTTCGTTTACTAATAAATGATAACCTTTCAGTTGATGGTATGCGATGGTCTTTTCCCATTTCTTCCGCTCCTCCGGACGGTCTATCGAAATGTATAGGTATACAACGTCCATGTTGTGCGCTTTTTCCTTGAGGGCGGGCAGGTATTGGAACTCTTTGAGGCAGGGACCGCACCAGGTAGCCCATACATCGATATAGACCACTTTGCCTTTAAAGGGTTTTACCGCATCCTCCAGACAGGTGATGGTGGAGTCGCATGTCAGAATATGATAGTCTTTGTCGGTGATACGGCTATTCTGAAAGCGCAGGTTTTCTTGAACGCCCGGTTCGAGTACGTTCAAAAAAGGACTGTTGGGGAACTCTGCCTTATAAGTTTCGTATAGTTGGGGGATCGAAGGAGTTTTGCTACCCTGAAATTCATCTTCGTAGATAAGCTGGGCCTGCATGTATTGCAGATTGTCTCCTGTGAAGAACTTCCGATACCGGTCGAAGAGAAAGGAGACGTAATCCTTTATCTCTTTGAGGTCACCGTTTTCGAAGTTGGTGAACTGCATCATAACCAGGCTGTTTACAAAGAATCCGATTCCGCGGTAGGAACGCAGATAATCACCGTTGACGGATGAATTGATGACTTCTGTCAGTTCTCTTTGCCAATCTTCGGGCAGTTTTTCTTTTCTCGACAGCTGCCTTGCAATGTGTATAAATATAGACCGGCGGATGTAATCGATATGTGCACGCTGTTCCGCGAGAAACTCTTCATTGAGTCCGGAAGTATTTACAGCGTCGAGTGCCTGCCGCATTCTGGCGTCTGCCAGCCGGTGATATTGCTCCAGTGAAGTGATTCCTCGCAGTTCGTGCGGCTGCATGTACACCAGTTTATCGCTGTATTTCTGATAATCGTTCACTGTTTTCAGGCATCGGTTATAGGCCGAGTTTGTACCGCTGATGATCAGGGTATCTTTGGTCACGGTAATGGTGTCTTTGCTTCCCGGTGTCAGGTAGAGTGTAAAAGAATCACTCCCTTGGGTCCATACCTGCACCATGCCGGGGCGGTCGGTGCGGAATTGATGGACAAATTCTCCCTGAGGGCCGGCTTGTGCTTTGGTTCCCAGAGCAATGCAGAACAGGTGTTCTTTGCCTGTAGGCCAATAAGCAATTTCGTTGTCCGGGGTAGTCTTGACTACAATCGTTGCTGCTTGTTGTGCGCTGATTTCTCCTGCCAGTACCAGTAGGAGGATTAATAAAAGTTTTTTCATCTTATTAGTGTTTTAATGTCGATTCAGTCTCGCGTGCAATGCATCTCTACTCCGGCAGAGTCGATGTCTGCTCCCATGGGCGGGTTTCTTTTCGCCAGTTTGATTTCTATCTCCCTGATTTTCCGAAAGTCCCGGAAGAGCCTTTTTACGATTCGTCCGCATACATGTTCCAGCAGTTTTGAAGGCAGTTCCATCTCTTCTTTCAGTGCGGCATATATGTCGGCATAACTTACGGTATCTTCCACTTCATCGGTTTCGGTCGCTTTGCCGAAGTCTGTTTTCAGTTTCAGGTTGATGATAAACTCATTGCCGATGGCGGTCTCCTGGGGGGCCACTCCGTGATAACTGTAGAAACGTACGTTTTCCAGGAAGATATAATGCTGGGTAGTCATAAGTTTTATAATTGATGTATCTTCCGGCAAAAATAGGATAATTAATGCAATTATGATCCTTGTTGTGTCGATTGTTTGGTTTTAATAAAGTCTTTTTGTGCCACTGCTTGCGGAATCAGTTTCAGGAATATGGGGGTCGCAATGATGCAGACGGTCAGCGTCAGCAGCAGTAAGGCAATGGCCTGTCCCCATTCGTTGTGGATAAACCGGCTGACAACCGGATATTCAAAATGGAGTAAAGGTGCGTGTATGCCCAGTGTTATGACCGAGTAACGCCCCATATACGAGATGACGGGCAGCTTCTTGAACTTCTTGCAGAAAAGCATGATCATAAATATGCCGGCAAAGGCTGAGGCCCAAAATTGGAAAATGTTGCCGGCATAATTGTTGGTGCGCATGCCCACGAATGTGGCGGTGAAGTACATCACTGCCAGGGCTGCCAGGATGCATAACGGAATCAGCTTGTCGAAACGATGGGGAAAGAGGAAGAAATTGTAACGGCGAATCCAGAATCCGGCTACGTAGAAAGGCAGGGCGCTCATGGCTACGTCCATATAAAGGGGCAATTCTATCTGATGCTTGCCCATATAGAATCCGGTTGTCCCGATCAGCAAAGTGAGGGCAAACATGAGACCTAACCGTCGGTTGCGCAAACTGTGAACCAGATAGAACAAGATATTGCAATTGAAGAGTGCCAGCAAGAACCAGATGGGAGGGTTGAACTTGATCAGCGCATGGTCATGAAACACAACTAAGAGTTCCGTCCAGCTGACCGGAAGCTGGAAGACTCCGGGAGCGATTTTCCATACGATGTATTTCAGAAAGAACGCGCTGAGATAGAAAAAGAGGAAAGGGATGATCAGCTTGTTTATCTTTCGGATGAAGAAGCCGAAAAGGCCTTCATAGGATTTGAAGAAAATGCCCGAGATGAAGAAATAAAGAGGCATGCGAAAACTGGCAATCATCGAGTGATAATCAAGTTTTTCGAAGGCTCCACCTATGTGTGCCATTACTACCAGAATGATGCAGACTCCTTTCGTTAAGTCCACAAAATCTATTCGTTTGTTTTTGTCATCTCCCATTCCGGATGTTTGTGTAGTTGGTCTGACAAAGATACTGAATATTACTGAAAACAAAGAGAGAAGAGTGAAAAACACTTGGTTTCACTCTTCTCTCTTTGTTCTTTTTCTTCTTAAAGTGACAGGCGGATGTTACTTTTCCGGATTTCTGCCTGTCTGCTTCACCAATTCCCTGATTTTTTCATTCAGGCTTTCTGCTTTCATCAGTTGTTCCAGTGTCAGGTGCATCCGGTAGCGCCAGTAATGACGCGGATTGGCGGGGATATTGATCCGTTCTTCCTGTACATTCGGGTTGCGCCATTTTCCATCCATCGACAGCCAGTCTTGCAGGGATAGGATGCAGAGGATGGAATTGCTGTAAAGGTGATTGCGTACTACTTCTTCGCACAGTTCCGGCGTTGCTATGGCAGGAGCGGCACCATAATGTCCCAGCATCTGATTGTAGTAGCGTTGGGTCTGCTGATAGTCTTCTTCCCACCAGCCCCGCAGGGTCGACATATCGTGGGTGGAGAAGGTGCAGACCGAACGGTACGGATATTCGTTCAGCCTCCCGAATTCTTCTGCCGGATTCTTGGGCATCCGCTGAATTTCGAGACTCAGGATACGTAAGTCATTCATCACCCATGCCACGCAGTCGGGAATCATGCCTAAGTCTTCGCCACATACCAGCATGCGGGTAGACTGGGTGAGCTGTGGCAATTTCTTCATGGCTTGCTGTTGCCAGAAGTCATTGTGACGATGATAGTAGTACTGGTCGTAAAGGCGGTTGAATGCTGTTTTTTCCCAGTCGTTCAGGGCACGGTAGATAAAGTCGTGCTGCACGCCGATGCGGGGATGGTACAGGTTCGGGTCTTTGCGGTCAGGAATAAATAATACGTCACTGATCAGGGCATATAATCCGTCTCTGACCCATATACTGTCTTCGTCGTTCTTGCCGGCAAAGAAGGCTTCTACCTTGCGTTGGGTATCAAATTCCGGACGCATACGGTACACCTCGTAAGTTTCAGTCGGTTCGATGAACGTCTGCTTTACATAGTCGGTATGTGGTCCGAACACTTGTCCGAGGAAATATTCATGGATATACGGCCGCAGGAACTCTTCACGGAAAGAGAGTCCGTAGCTTTCTATCTCTTCACGGCTCATGGGAAGGGCGGGTACAAACTGTCCCAGCAATCCATGCACGGCATTCATCGGGATTTCCCAGATGCGGAAGAATCCCAGAATGTGGTCGATGCGGTAGGCGTCAAAGTATTCAGCCATCTTTTGGAAACGTTTCATCCACCATTTATAACCGTCGTTCTCCATCACATCCCAGTTATAGGTGGGGAAACCCCAGTTCTGCCCGTTGACAGAGAAATCATCGGGTGGAGCACCGGCCTGTCCGTTGAGGTTGAAATAATAAGGTTCTGTCCAGGCTTCTACACTGTTGCGACTGATACCGATGGGGATGTCCCCCTTCAGCACTACTCCATGCTCGCGGGCATAAGTGGTGGCTTCGAGCAATTGCAGGTGAAGATTGAACTGGATATAGAAGTAGATGGCGATATGGGCATAGTCCGCCGTGTCGGGGCGGCACAGTTCTTCAATCTCTTGAGCATTGTACTCTGAGTATTGGGGCCATTCGCGGAAGTTCGGTGTATGGTATAAATCGCGCAGGTAGCTGAATGCAGCATACGGTTGCAGCCAATCTTTGTTGGCTTCGAAGAAACTGTGGAAGGCTTTCGAATCCAGCACCTTTTCTCCTTCTTGCTTGAATATCTGATGGAAATATTCCCATTTCACCCGATTGACAGCTTCGTAGTCGATGGCGGAAAGTGCATTCAGTTCTTTTTGCTTCCGGTTGAAGGCGGCCGCAGTTTCCTTATCCTTCAGGTTGCCCATCTGTTTAAGGTCGGCATACATCGGGTGGAAGGCATAAATGGAAATGCTGTTGTAGGGATAAGAGTCTGTCCATGTATGAGTCATGGTGGTATCGTTGATCGGTAAGATCTGTACTACCTTCTGGTTGGTACTGACCGCCCAGTCCACCATTCTCTTCAGGTCTCCGAAGTCTCCTACACCGAAACTTTTTTCCGACTTTAGTGAGAATACAGGGACAGCTACGCCTGCACCTTTCCAGGAAGGAATATTAAAGTAGGCATATCGGTCGGCAATGACCAATGTCTCGTTTGCTTTGATTTCGGGAGCAGCCAGATAGCGGTTGGGGTTATTCTCCCAAGCTTCGGCACGTTTCTCTTCTTTATTGTACAATACAAATTTGTATTCTAGCGGAAATTCCAGTTTGGAAGCATCCAGTTCGGCTTGCCATTCCGGAAAGTTGGCATCACTCATGGGCCATGCCTTGTCCGGGTCCCAGTTGCCGAGTGCTTTCTGGTTACCACAGATGCCCAGGCAGTACTTGCTGTTGATGCGTGGAGCATAAGCCTTGATCATCAATCCTTTTTTGTAGCTTTTGGGGATTGCGCTTCGTTCGCGGTGCGCCAGCAGTGCTTCGGTAAATGCCGAACTGTAGAAGTATTGCTGCTCCGGAAGATTCTTCCAGCAGTCGTTGATGCGCAGGCTTTTCTTAACGTCGGCCGGCAGATAGATGCGTCGCGGAAAGGAGTTCCATTCGGTACGGATGGCCTTACCGTCACGGTATATGTGATAACTGTATTCGACAACCCCTTCGGCCGGCAATTGAATGGATATTTCATTGCTCCAATGAATGCCGTCTACTGTGGTAAGGGCTACAGCCTGCTCCGGATTATTTTTCCCAAGTTCGGGGACAGAACCTAATATTCTGACTTCTTCTCCCCAGCTTGTGCGATATTCAATATGAAATGTAACTATCATATATATTAGATTTAATTATTGACTAATGATTTTGCAAGTATAGAAATATTCTACATATGTCGTATCTTTACTTTCGTCGAACTACTTTAAAATAGTATGCAAACGTTTGTGCTCTTTGTATGATTAAACATTGAAAGGAGCCTATGGGCTCCTTTCAACACTTTTTGCTTACATATTAATCATTTACTTGGCTAAGTTTATCCACATCTGGATGCACCGCAAGTGGTACAGATGAGGCAACCTTCCTGATAAACTAATGTCTCGTTTCCGCAGTTGGGGCACTTCTTGCCTTTGGCTTCTGTTCCGTCCTGCACATATTTTTTCAGCGCACGCTCTACACCATTCTTCCAGGTGTTGATGTTCTCGCTGTCCAATTGCAGCGAACCTACCAGTTTGATCACCTGTTCGATCGGCATTCTCCAGCGAAGTACGCCTGAAATCAGTTTAGCATAGTTCCAGTATTCTTTATTGAACTTCTCAGACAGACCTTCGATGGTCATTTTGTATCCGCGTTTGTTCTCGAACTGGAAGTCATAGCGTTTGTTTCCGTTTTCATCGACGTTCTTGATGATGCGTCCGGTATTTACGCTTTTCGGAATAATGATTCCTTCGTCATCGTCTTGCAGACCGGTGAATATCTCGTAAGGTCTGCCGTCGAGCAAGCCGACCAGGGCCACCCATTTCTCTTTGTTGTTTTGGAAGCGTACGACGTCGGCTTCAAGCACTGTCGGGCGTACCTCGACTACCGTTGGTGGTTTGCAAGGAGGGAGTTCCTCTTTCTTATCTTTGTCGGACTTCGCAGAGATCAGCACTCCTGAACGGGAACCGTCACGATAAACCGTACAGCCCTTGCAGCCTGACTTCCAGGCTTCCACATACAGGCGGTTTACCAATTCTTCGTCTACATCGTTCGGCAGGTTGATGGTCACACTGATGGAGTGGTCTACCCATTTCTGAATTTTACCTTGCATACGTACCTTCATCAGCCAGTCCACATCGTTGGACGTTGCTTTGTAATAAGGTGATTTGGCTACCAGTTCGTCTATTTCTTCCTGAGTGTATCGTTTAGCCGGATCATAGCCGTTTGCTTCCATCCAAGTCACAAACTTGTGGTGGAATACGATGTATTCTTCAAAGGCATCTCCGGTTTCGTCAACAAAGTCGACTCGTACGTTGGTATCGTTCGGGTTTACTTTTCTTCTGCGTTTGTATACCGGAAGGAATACCGGTTCGATACCCGAGGTAGTTTGGGTCATCAGACTGGTTGTGCCGGTAGGAGCGATGGTCAGGCACGCAATGTTACGGCGACCATATTTTTTCATATCCTCATACAATACCGGGTCGGCTTCGCGCAAGCGGTTGATAAACGGATTGTTCTTTTCTCTTTCCGAGTCATATACATCGAATGCTCCGCGTTCTTTGGCCATATCCACTGATGAACGATAAGCGCCCAGAGCGACTGCTTTGTGCACTTTCTCTGAAAACTCTGTCGCTTCTTCTGTTCCATAACGCATTCCGAGAGCGGCAAGCATATCGCCTTCGGCTGTAATACCGACACCGGTACGTCGTCCCTGACCACTCTTCTTATAGATCTTTTCCCACAGTCCGCGTTCGGTGTGTTTCACTTCTTCGTTTTCGGGGTCCTGATCGATTTTCTCTATGATACGTTCTATCTTCTCCAATTCCAGATCGATGATATCATCCATGATGCGCTGAGCCAGTGCTACATGTTTATGGAAGAGATCGAAGTCGAAGTAGGCATCTTTGGTGAACGGATTGACTACGTATGAATATAGATTGATGGCCAACAGTCGGCAAGAATCGTAGGGGCATAATGGAATTTCACCACAAGGGTTTGTCGAAACCGTTTTATATCCCAGGTCCGCATAACAGTCGGGCACTGATTCGCGAATAATGGTATCCCAGAACAATACACCCGGTTCTGCTGATTTCCATGCGTTATGCACAATTTTTTTCCATAGGTTGGAAGCTTCGATCTCTTTTACCGTAGTCGGGTGATCGGAGTCAATGGGATATTGTTGGGCATATTTTCGGCCTTCTACGGCTGCTGACATGAATGCATCGTCCAGCTTAACTGAAACATTGGCTCCTGTTACCTTACCTTCTGTCATTTTGGCGTCGATAAATGCTTCCGAGTCCGGATGCTTGATCGATACACTGAGCATCAGTGCACCGCGACGTCCGTCTTGAGCAACCTCACGTGTGGAATTGGAATAACGTTCCATGAACGGAACCAGACCGGTAGAAGTCAGAGCGGAGTTTTTCACAGGAGAACCTTTGGGACGGATGTGCGAGAGATCATGACCTACACCACCACGTCTTTTCATCAGTTGCACCTGTTCTTCGTCTATTTTGATGATGGCACCGTATGAATCGGCAGAACCATCAATACCAATCACAAAGCAATTGGAAAGTGAAGCAACCTGATAATCGTTACCTATACCTGTCATCGGACTACCTTGCGGTACGATATACTTAAAATGATCAAACAGCTCAAACAACTGTTCGGAACTTAGTGCGTTGGGGTACTTTGCTTCAATGCGAGCCACCTCGTTGGCAAGTCTCCAATGCATATCCTTCGGTGACTTCTCGTAAATATTTCCGAAAGAGTCTTTTACTGCGTATTTGTTTACCCAAACTCGCGCAGCAAGTTCATCGCCCTGAAAATATCGTAAAGATTCTTCGAAGGCTTCCTCGTAAGAGTAAATTTGCTTTTCCACGATGCAATGTGTCTTAGATTTCTTTATTAATAAGTAAATATGTAGAAGCTTACTTATCATTAACAAACGTGCCTGCAAAGCTATGAATGTTTTTTGGTATATCAAAATAAAAACGAGATAATTTATTAACCGGTACTAAGTTATCCGTTTATAAACGATAAGCAATTGATAAACAAATGAATGATGCTTTTGTTCGACACTTGAAGTTTTCCAAAAAGAAAATTATTCTATTTTATAAATGAGATAGAATGATTATTCTTTTTATATCTTTGCAGAAAAAAGATATGATGGATACAGTTAAGAACAGAAGGACAATCCGCAAATACCAGCAAAAAGATATTACGCCGGATTTGTTAAATGATTTGCTTGAAACTTCATTTCGCGCTTCTACGATGGGTGGAATGCAGCTTTATAGTGTGGTTGTCACCCGTGATGCCGAGAAAAAAGAAATACTTTCTCCGGCTCATTTTAATCAGCCGATGGTAAAGGCGGCTCCGGTTGTATTGACATTTTGCGCAGATTTTCGTCGTTTTTGCAAATATTGTCAGGAAAGGAATGCGGTGCCGGGATATGGTAATTTAATGTCCTTTTTGAATGCCGCTATGGATACTTTATTGGTTGCACAGACTTTCTGTACGCTTGCCGAGGAAGCCGGATTGGGTATTTGCTATTTGGGTACTACTACCTATAATCCTCAAATGATCATCGATGCTTTGCACTTGCCCGAGTTGGTGTTTCCCATTACTACAGTGACTGTGGGATATCCGGCGGAATCTCCGAAACAGGTAGACCGTCTGCCGATAGAGGGCATTATACATGAAGAGAACTATCACGATTATACCGCCGAAGATATAAACCGGTTATATGCTTATAAGGAATCTTTGCCTGAGAACAAGTTATTTATAGAAGAGAATCAGAAAGAGACTCTGGCCCAAGTATTTACGGATGTCCGCTATACAAAGAAGGATAATGAATTTATGTCTGAGAATCTGTTGAAGGTACTTCGCCGGCAGGGCTTTATGGATTAAATAACGATGAACGGTGAACGGGGTGAGCGGTGAACGGGAGGAGTGATAAATGGAGGCGAGCGATGGACGATGAACATCTTACATTATTTTGCAGTATGTCCATCGTTCATCGTCTACCGTTCACCGTTACTCACGTTTCTTTTCTTGAGTAAAGTTTCTATGTTTTCCAGATCCGATCGGAATCCTTTGTCAACCTCACATTGCCCTTTTACTGTTTTGCATGCATGCAAAACGGTGGCATGATCTTTATTGCCTATGAATTTTCCAATTTTGGAAGTAGAGAAGTCTGTATGTGTTTTAGCTAAATACATGGCTACTTGGCGTGCCTGTACGACTTCCCTTTTTCTTGATTTGGTATGGATAGCAGATGATTCCAGATCGAAGTGCTTGCAAACTACGTTGATGATATCATCGATAGTGACAGCTTTTGTCTCACAACGAACGACTTTGCGAACGATGCGTTGTGCCAGGTCCAGATCGATTTCTTTATTGTAAATGGTAGAGTGGGCCATGATGGAAATGACAATACCTTCCAGGTCACGCACGCTTTCATTAACATTCTCAGCAATATAGTCGATTACTTCCGAAGGGAATTGTAATCCATCCCGATGAATTTTATTTCTTAATATGTTTTTTCTCAGTTCTACGGTAGGCTTCTCCAATTCGGCTACCATTCCCCATTTAAACCGGGTCAGTAAGCGCTCTTCCATACCCTGCAATAATACAGGAGCACGGTCGGAAGTCAATATCAGCTGTTTGCCATTCTGATGTAGGTGATTAAAGATATGGAAGAAAGTGTTTTGTGTTTTGGTGACACCTGCAAATTCTTGAATATCATCAATAATTAATACATCGATTGTTTGGTAGAAGTTGATGAAGTCATTCGTTGTATTGTTACGTACGGAATCGGTATATTGTACCTGAAATAAGTGTGCTGAAACATAAAGCACTCTTTTGTCCGGATACAACTCTTTGATGCGGGTACCGATGGCATTGGCCAAATGGGTCTTTCCTACTCCCGATGCTCCATGGAGGAACAGCGGATTGAAGACTGTTTTTGCCGGATTCTCGGCAACAGCTTCGGCAACACTTCTTGAAAGCTTATTACTGTATCCTTCAATAAAGGTCTCAAAGTTATAGTTCGGATTTAGATGGGGATCAAGGTCCTGAACGGCCGGTGCACGCAGCAAGCCCGGAGCTTTCCTTTCATCAACACGGGGAAGTCCGGATTGGGGAATAGCCGTAGAGCGGGTAGTAGACTCCTGGTTCACGGTTGCCCCTGAACTTTTGTCCACCAGCACGTTGTACATCAACTTCGTGCCGTCGCCTATAACCTTATATAACGTCTTACGTAGCAAGTCCACAAATTTATCTTCCAGAAATTCATAGAAAAACTGGCTGGGAACTTGTACGATTAACGTTTTGTCCTCATATTTTAAAGGAACAATGGGAACAAACCATGTTTTGTATGTCGACTCAGGAACATTGTCTCTAATAATTTCAAGACAGCGGTTCCATAGGCCGACATGACTCGATTCACTCATAGCGGCTGTAATACATTTATTAATTAAGCAAAACTTCTACGGTTGCAAAATTGGGAATCTTATTCGAGAAAAACAAATCTCCTTTTTCTTGTATTTCTCACTGAAAGAATAATGTGTTTACTTTCAGTGACTTATCATTTCCCTATAAAATACTCCTCTTGAGAAGCTATTGCTTTTTTATAACTACTTGTTAATTAATTGCTTATCACGTGACGGTCCACCTGTTATTCTTTAACCTGATAGTTGGTGCACGTATCCTTTCTGTCTATGAATAGACTTTTAAAGGATTTCATCCTATCCTCGTTTGGTACACGCTTATTTAGATAAATTCTATTTAAGGCGTATTCTCTACTTATCTTTCTTACCAAACAAAGAGAAGTGAACATATCGTTTCGGATGTTCCTTCAGGTCTTCAAGCAGATTTGCTGCATTAATGGTTGTTTGGTTCAGGTTATTGTATAATTGTGGATCGTTTAACAGTAATCCGACAGTGTTGTCTTTGCTGTTAAGTTTTTCTGTAAGCATTTTTACGTTGCTAAGAGTGGCGTCTATTTTTTTGAATGTGGCAGCATAATCAATTTCTTTCAGATTGCCGCTGATTACAACAAAGTTATCACCGATAGTATTGAGCTTTCCTGTTAATTGTGGTATATCATTGTTCATCAATACTTTCAATTGACGGCTGGTAACTTCGAGATTGGCTGTTGTCTTTTCAATAGAATGCAGAGTTGCCGGAATGCTTTGATCTGCCATGATTGTGTTCAGTGAAGTAAGGATAGAGTCTAATTTGGGCAACATCTTTTCGACAGCGGGCATCATTGCTGCAACTTTCTCCATCATGCCGTTGTTCAGCGTTCCCGGAATCGTATCGCCTACTGTATAGCGTTCGCGAGGATTGTTGGCCAATAAAATATTCATTCTTACTCCTCCCATCAGTTCGGGTACCAGTTCGGCTGAGCTTCCTTTCGGTATGCGTAAGTCAGTATCTACTTCTACTTCCACTATTACATTTTCCGGTTGATTGTAATCGTAAGCAATATCACGGACGATACCTACACGGACACCATCGGCGAATACCGGACTTGATTGTGCCAGACCGTTTACATTATGGAATTTTACATAAAAATAGCTGGCAGGCTTAAACATGTTGATGCCCTTCAGATAATTGATCCCGAAGACGAGTAAGCACAAGGCCGCAACACCTGCTATTCCTATCCTGACTTCTTTTGTAATGAGTTTCATGTTTTGTTATTTAGTCTTTTTGTTTATTTCTTCTTTTCTTAAAATTGGCTATAGCCTCGTTGATATTCATCTTTTCTCCGTTGCGGAATGCAATGATGAAGGCATCCTTAAATAATGGAGTGACTGTATTACGGCGTGTCCGTAATACCTTATTATAATCGGACGATGCCCCGTAAGTGTATTTGTATAGTCCATTTTCCTTGTAATAATCTACATCTTTCAATCCCTTCAGTCGTTTATCATTTTTGGATAGTGGACGTGAAGAGGTCAGTATTTGTATCTTAAACGTAATTTCAGAGTCGTTTGTTGTGCTTTCTACAACAATTGGGCGTTGAGTTTTTGCTTCTGTTACCAGCTTGTCGGTGCGTGGAGTATTTTGGGGCTTTTCGTTTTCGCTTTCTGTGCTGTCTATCTGTGCAACCTCAGTATCGGTTACTTCGTCATCATTGGGAAGTGCAGTGCGGCTGCTGCCTGTCAAACGGATTTCGTGTTCTCTTTTATAGGAGAGAAATGCCCGATATATACCTTTTGCCAAAGTAGAACTTCCTTCTTCTGTATTAAGATAACGTTCTTCTTCAGGCGTAGAGATAAAACCGAGTTCAACCAGAATGCTTGGCATGGCACTAGCCTTCAATACAAGGAATCCGGCCTGATGTACTCCCCGGTCCACCCGTTTACAGTGATGACGGAATTGTTTTTGAACCAATGAAGCCAGGTGTACACTCTGCTCCATATATTTGTCTTGCATAAATTCGAAGATAATATACGATTCTGCGGAATTGGGATTAAATCCGGCGTAACGAGTTTTGTAATCATCTTCATATAAAATAACAGAGTTCTCCCGTTTGGCCACTTCCAAGTTGGCGTCTGATTTGGCTAGACCTAATGTCCATGTGGAAGCACCTTTTGCGGTCCGGTTATTGGCCAAAGCGTTGGTGTGGATTGAAATAAACAGGTCGGCTTTTGCATTGTTGGCAATCTCTGCACGGCGGTCAAGTGGTATAAATACATCTTTGCTACGGGTATAGACCACCTTCACATCATTGCAGTTTTGTTTGATCAGATTACCCAATTTCAATGCTACTTTCAGATTGATATTCTTTTCTTTGGATATCTTTCCGATGGCTCCGGGATCGTGACCGCCATGTCCGGCGTCAATAACTACAACGAAATCTTTTGCCCAGACGCTACTGACGTTTGATGGAGAAACGAGTAGCCAAAGGCAAATCAATATATATAATATGTGTGGTCTACGTAGTTCCATATAAAATAATGTGCAAATGTAGCAGAAATTTGTTGAAAACTCACTATTTAGTGTTAAGTTTTGAGTTTTTTACGTTACTTTGCACCTGAAATTTAAACGATATAACAATGCTGAAGTTCTTGAAAAATTGGACACTTCCGATAGCTATGCTGGTAGGTGCTGTTGGTTATCCGGTATTTATCAGCTTTTCTTTCCTTACTCCAATATTGATTTTCACTATGTTGCTTCTCACTTTCTGTAAGGTATCTCCGCGTGACTTAAAACCGAAGCCGTTACACTTATGGCTTTTATTGATTCAGATATTCGGATCTTTGATTGTTTATCTGCTACTTTATCGTTTTAATAAAATTGTGGCAGAAGGAGCGATGGTTTGTGTTATTTGCCCCACGGCTACTGCGGCTGGCGGTATTACATCGGAGGTGGGGGAGTTCATGAT